>Ga0307517_10002152_pt1 | contig 31997 bp, 35 predicted proteins | sample 23_EM_MG_FD_194515 | JGI IMG/M metagenome (GOLD analysis project Ga0307517, IMG submission 194515) | Populus trichocarpa ectomycorrhiza microbial communities from riparian zone in the Pacific Northwest, United States - 23_EM | ecosystem: Host-associated > Plants > Roots > Unclassified | place... | reverse complement strand
CTGTGGCTCGTCTTCGCGGCTCGCCTTCGCAACACCCGAGTCGGCGGACAGATACCACAACCCTCCCATCAAGTCTAAGCTAGCCCAGAAGGGCGTCCTGACGAGAAGTTTCCCATCCTCGATTCTCGCTACTTTCGTCGCGGCAGCGGCACACGGCCAATGACCACAGCAGTGACTTTCGTTTGTCTATATGATTGGCATCTCGGATTAAACTCGTCGAGAAACCGGATCGGGCTCCTGTGCACAGAATGACGATCTGCCAGACTCGGCATACCTCACGAGAACCCCTACCGTTGTCTCAGAGGTGCAAGCCGAACCACAGGCCGGGGCTTGGGATCTGTTGGATAATTGAAATCGTCGGTTGGTTCAAATATCGCACAGTAGCAGAGGAAGTGCGAGGGATCAAGAGGAAGCCAGAAACCTGGCGAAACGTGCAGGTGCGAGCTCGGGGAGTACGATGAGACGGACCGATTTCTGGTGACCAGCAGGCGGAGTGGTGTTGGAAGACATCCGTCCGAATGACGACGGGGTTGGGGATTTGCAGGTGATTTCGATTCGCACTCGTTGCCAACCGGAGTCTGAGTTTCAAGTCAACTGAATGGGTGGGACATTCGCAACACCATCGGCCCCTCGGAGTTTCCAACTTGGGGTTTCCCACACCCCGCTTCCGTCTCTCACCCCTGCGGTCCTCAATCCTAGGTCAGTCGATTCCTTATTGGACGCCCTCGTTTCGTCTATGGGGACTCACTGCGCTCAGAAGATCCAAGCCCGTCGAACCTGGGAGCGACAATCAACCCCCGTCTCGCGCTCCATCGGAAACCAAGATGTCATTTTCCTTCCCTCAAGAGATAACAGACCTGATCATTGACCATCTACACAACGAACCGACAACGCTCAGAACTTGCTGCCTCGTCTCGAAATCGTGGATTCCGCGGGCCCGGAAATACCTCTTCGTTCATATCAAGTTCTACCCTTCAATGGGTCGCCTCGTCAGTCGGTGGAGGAAAACCTTCCCGGATCCTACCGACTCCCCTGCACATCATACGAGGACTCTGTCCATTTGCAATCCCCTCCTTATCACCACCGCAGATGTAGATACGATTCGCACCTTCTGTGGTGTTGTGTGTTTGAACATGGACACCGACTTGATGCAGGATCAAGCAGTCTCTCTCGTCCCGTTTCACGGGTTGTCCCCCGTTATGAGGTCGCTCCGCCTTACCTTCGCCACTCTCCCGTATTCAAAGATCTTTAACCTCATCCTTTCCTTTCCTCTTCTCGAGGACCTGGTCTTGGTTTCTCGTAGCCGTAGGCGTGAGGATCGAGAGTGGAGCACTCCTTCGACCTCATCCAGACTTACCGGGTCCCTCGAGTTACGTCTGGCCGAGGGAATTCAACCTATTACCTATCGATTGTTAGACCTCCCGAATGGTATCCATTTCACAAAACTCGTGGTGTCATGGATCTCTGGAGAGGATGTCGGGTCAACGACGGATTTGGTATCGAGGTGCTCTGGCACCCTCGAGTCCCTTGACGTTGCCAGTTACCTTTGTGAGCTTCCTTCGTCCCCCATGCCCGATTAATACCTTACTCCCATACACAGACTCGTCCGAGACGCCTCCGCTTGACCTCTCCGAAGCAACAAAACTCCGAGATGTCGTATTTCGGTGCAAAAGGTCCAAGGTCGACTGGGTCACCACGGCGCTCCATACCGTCAAGTCCAAGGACATACAACGGATTTCATTGGACCTATCTCGTAACGTCTTCTGGCAAACGCTCCCTAATGAATGGTCGCACCTCGACCGCTTGCTGGTGCAATTCTGGGCTTTGCACTCGCCTATTCTAAAGGTCATGTACGAGTCGACAAGGGGATGGGAGGACCCGAGGAATCACGTGGCGAGGGTGTTGCCAGTGCTGACGAGTAGAGAGATTATTGACCTGGTTGAGTATCCATACGTCGAACAACCTTTTCCGAGCTACACCGCACCATTTATTTAGTGGGGCAAACAGTAGGGAGTCAACTCGATGTCAGTATGGACGGGCTACTATCTATTCTTGGAGTATCTTTTGGTCGCTGAAATTACCCTCGCCGCTGTGCCTTGACGAAAACCGCCTAACGTGACCCCGAGGTGTGAAGTCTGCACTCCGGATTACACTGAAACTTGCGCGTGGTTATTTTATGGTCGGCGAAACCCGAGATAAATGTAAGTGGCGTGCGGAATCAGCGCCCCCTCCTTGAAACTCACAGGATGAGAACGAATCCAGACACCGAGAAAACAGGAGGGCTCATTTGTCTCTAGAATAAGTATATCCCTGGGATCTCCTGCGGACATTTGCAACACTGGGTCGGTTCAATACCCAATCCTCAAACCCAGCGACCGATTGCAACCCGTGAAGAGATAGTTGAGAATCTGCGTGGAGGAGAGGGCTCGTTCGGATTCGACCAGTGTGAATTTAGCCTCCTGCAATAACGTTCTGTGCTGCTCCGCGGCGTGCAGCCCCCGAAACAGCTGGGCCTAAACACGGCACTTGTCCATTAGAGAGAGGGGGGCTTGGACGGAACGTATAATCGAGAAAATTGCGAAATTTCGAGAACTTGGGATGTGGGTCGCTACATATACAGCATGTGTTCGGTTGCCGTGACTGCTTCGACCAAACCATAACGATGGGGTCCGTGGTGCAAGAGACCAGAGGACGACACAATTCTTCCGGGGGGGGTGGGATGGTTTGTTGAGGGATCGAAGGGAGGCGTTCCCGGGGCTGGTGGTTCACCGTCGGAACGGGGTATCGTGGTCGCGGGACGTTCGTTTGAGTGTTCTCGTTACGCGTGTTTCTCTTCGTAGGACTGATTCACGACGGGGTGAGTCTCAAGTACCCGCAGATTTGTCCTCACTTTTATCGAGTTTCAGCATAGACCGAGGGATGGACTCAAGGCGTTCGGGGCACGTTATGCTTGGACATTTGGAGGAAGAGAAGGTTTTCATCTGTAGACACGCTGGTTGCTGCGAGAGTTCCAGAGTCAGCTGTGGACTTCGTGGTTGCCTCCACGGGTTGAAGGGACGTACTGCAGAGTTGGGTGTGGTGACGTGATCAAGAGCGAACTTGGACGCCGAAACCTCGCATCTTCCGCCACCTCTCATGTTCCTGCAATTCCTTGGCCCCCTGCTTGCCTCGACTGGAAAACCTTCCCCGCTCTACCCGTTGTGGCTCTCGTCGCGGAATCGAGCCACGCACGCGCGTGACGCAAACTGAACCCCCAAGTGACGTCGATGAGTACTGAGACTGTATTTCTGGATCCCCTTCCGTGCTTTCGTCAGCTCACCATCGTCCCGCGTTCGACGTCAGAGTCTCAAGGGCCCCTGTCGTGCCCATTGACCTCCTCCGGAATCAACCGGCGCGGTTCACCCTCGGGTACACTGGAAAGCTCCATACTCCTAGTCCCCTGCAGTGGCACTAGGAGAACCTGATATAAGACCAACAACGGTCTCAAGACTTTATCCCCTGCATTTCGTATCAAGAGATTGTTTCCTTCCCTTCAAAGTCTATCAGCGTCTGTCCTCCAGGTGGACGTTCGTCGGGGACGAACCAAAACCGACCTGCCATAGGAATGGTCTCCCTGCTAGTTATACGAGGTCTCGCGAACCGGGTGGCTTGACTGTCCTGGCCGTAAAACTGCTGCGGAGCTCTAGACTCGAAACAGCCTGCTGGTTGTTGCATACCCCTTTGGATGCCATTAACAATACGCCGACGCGGGGGTGGCCGGGCAGCCGTGTCCCACCGCGTGTAATGAACCTTGACCGCCAAAACGACGTGATGTTCTCGACCCTTACGGGTTATTTGGTCACTGTGCCTCCCGTTGGATACGATTTTTGGGACCGATCACGGGGTACAGCTGAGGAACCTGGCTGTCGACCATGTTTTCGTGCGCCCGTTCGAAACCATTCCGTTTGACCCCCGGGGGCCCTGCGTCAATAGGTTCATTGGCAAGGATCGGCACCGGAGTCGTGCTGAATGGGGACCAGGTACTCACCGATCGTCCCCTCCGTCCGGGCCACTTCTGCGAGGCCACCTACTGACTTGAGGGAAAGTCCAACACTGTAACGCGTGGCGGTCAGTGTCCTGGCCCTTGCGAGCTCTCTTGCTTTGATCTCGCATTCATTGGGCCCTTCGAGGATCTGATGCCAGGTGATCCTCCGCATTGAAGGCATAGAGTAGGAAGGCCACGTTCCCCATTCATGCGGACACCGTAGCCTGCGTGTTCTCATGTGGGCCGTTAGCAGCGATTTGCTGGTCCATCCCCTTGGGTTACTTGTTCTCCGTCGACCTTCCTTCAACGTTTACCGGGGCCGTTACGTTTTGGGGTTCAACAACCAGACCGTGGATCAGCGGAGAAGGACGCGCGCATCAGAACTTTCCGGTCCCACCGAATGGCAAACCAGCATGTGCCCCCGTTTGTTAGCCATTTTCGTCTATTTTCTCACAGTCCATCCCAGTACTAATAGGTCGCCGCAATCCACTTCCCTTTCACTCAGCCTCCAGGCTTCGCCGATGTTTTCCTTGGTCGCCTCTTCAAGCTCCTCTCAACACTCTTCTGATACTCCAATCAGCACGTCTTATCCTCTCCAGTCTCTGATCATATCTGCTCATCATTAACACAGGTCCGCCTACAGCCCGCGAAGCACGATCGTATATCGCGTTTCCAGTCCCCAGGGACGCCCTTTCCAAGTAGATTCCATCTCCTTTGCTCGGATCCCCCGCTACTTACTGATGTGGGACGTAGTTCGTTCGACGATCGCGATGCCGTGGAACGGTGGCGAAGTTCCACCCATGTAACGGGCCCATTGTTCGTTATCATCCTCGCCGCTCAGTATCTCGTTTTCTAACCGTTTTGTGGCGCAGGGATACTTCCTGTTCGCGCCGGTGGGACTCTAGCAGGTTCGTTTTCCTCGCTGCGGCGCGATGGCCGTTCCGTGTTGCTTACTATCCCTACCAGCACAATGGGGTTTCCAGTCCGCGAAGACCGGCCACACTCGAACTCGTTGTTTGCGAGTCGCACTCTCCCTCCCCTCCGTCCACATCTACGTTCTCAGCCCTATCCCCTGCTCCGACCCTCTGGGTGGTCATCCCCTCCGTGTCTGCGGGATGACGATGGCTATCTTCGCCGCCCTCACATCCAGGGGGAGGGCCGGCCACTCTACCCCGTCCCCCCTTCCCCCCTCGCAACCTCCTCGAGTGAGGATGGCTACAATCAACAGTAAGTTGTATTGTATTCCCTTCTGCGATATAGACTTACCCGTGTAGGTGGCCTCCCATGGTGTGTTCCCCTTCGGAGAGAAGGATTTCGTTCGATGTTCAAAGGTTTGTCCTGGTTTTCTTCCCGCCTCAGTATAGGGTTTCTATCTGATCCACATCCAAAGTCCCCGCCACTACATGCAGGAACCATTCCCCACTCCCCTCGTCTCTTCCAATGCCCATATCAGGTTCATGGTTCCGCAAACGGGACCAACGCCACCCATCAACCCCGGATCCGAGTCGCGACGGCGCCGAGGGTTCCGCTCGCACCACCCTCCCCTCCCCCCCGAGGGCGCCCCGCAAATGCGGTGTGGATGGGTTGGTTGTGGGGAACAGCTTGTTTACAGCCAGCAAGCGATCTCACAACATGTCAACGGGACGCATAAGAGGAGATTACCGGAAATGATCTGTCAGTGGGAGAAATCGGGTGGGGGTATATGCGGGGCGACTATGCAACCTAATCACCTCCGGAGGCATACCCTTGATATACACACTGACTTGATGATTGCGTGGTGTGAGTGGTGTGGGGAGGCGCAGAGGAGGGATGTCATGTCTCGGCATAAAAAGAGCTGTGAAAGGCGCAAGGGCAGGCTCCCCAAGTAGAGTATAATATGCATGTAATTTCTCCTTTCTTATTGGATGGGTGGTTGTAGCTGTACAATTCTCTACCCTGAAATGCAATGTTTTCATCGCACAACCCAACAAATCCGGATGCGACGCAACCGTGGGAAAAGCTGGTGAACCACCCACACCGGGACCTCAACTTCCCCGCCACCGACGATACCCTCCACAATCACCATGCGTTAACTCAGTCTCTCAATGATACAACAGAGGACAGCGCAAACAAAACGACCACACCCAAAATGTACCATAATTGCGGCCCAAGCGCCCAAGGTTTAACGATTGAAGATTACCGCAAAGCGCGACTGACCGCCGACCGGTTACACTTGAACTCCGTTCCACAAACGATTATCGCCCAGCTGTCGAGGTTGCCTCCTTTACTCTGGACGGTCGTTTGGATGACAACTATCAACACGGTTGATGACGGGCCGGTTATGTGACAACTGGACTGTTTCTTACGGAAGCCTAGTACAGAACTCGAGTGTGCGCCGAACTCATCACGAACTCGCAAGTTCATCCTCTCCTGGAGATCTGCCACTAGGATTACGCGTATCGCCCCTTATCTCCACCCTCAGAAGCCTACGAAACAGAGAAGACCGTTCATTTGGACTTTTCCCTACCGTCCCCTTCGGTACGTAGGATGGTGGATTTCTCCTTGTCCTGTGTTCTGAGAGGTCTATCCGTTCTTTGGGACGCTCAGGTCAAAAACCAACAAGGAAGAGCTGACCTGGTTGAAACCAAATAACGTTGGCTCGAGTTGAGTTTGGCTCGTGAACCACCGAACCGGACATCCAGAAGGCGGCCCCCCGTGGCTGTGATCACGTCTGCCAATACATTTACGAACGCGTGTCGTTTCATATTTGAATGTCCTCCCTGATACCCGCCGAGTTTTGGTTTGTTTACTATGCGCCCATCCTCGTATGCTTTATCAGAAGGGGTATTTACCAAGTATCTCCACAGCCTTTTCCCTCCGATGCAGCTTTGATCCCACCTCCCACTCAACCCCCCCTCCACACCCACGGTCAAAGCAAGATGTTTGCTAGCATGTTCAAGACGAAGTCTCGATCCTCTCGAGATAGATCGAGGGACATTTCGACGTTGAACGCTACCATAGGCGTCCTGGACGTCGCAAAAGACACAACGGAGATCCTGCCGATCAAGTGGGTCTTCGGGTCCGCAATCACTTTCCTTACGTTGGTTCGGGTGAGTCAGGGGCTCCAGCGATCTATATTGGACACTGCTGTTGAACGATGGACAGGACAAGATGATGAACGAGCAGGATTTCGTTGATCTAGCAAAAGATTGCTCGAACCTCTGTAAGGTTCTGAAAGATGGAACCCAAGGGAGGAGTGTGGATAGCTTAAGCTCCGAAGTAATACAGGCCATTGAGGATATGAATATGTGAGTGCGCCCGCTCAGGTGACCCTTACTCATCATGGCATTCTTTCATAGTACCATCCAAAACATTGAACAAGAAGTCGCGGACCATAGTAACAGAAATTGGTGGGGACGCTTATTCCACGCCAAGTACGATAGGGAGAAGGTGCAGGGGTGGAAGCTTGACTTCCAAAAAACACTTGGAATTTTCAGTGTACGCTGTGTTGTCCGGCTCACCCAATCTATGATTTCTGAAGGACCATTCAGGTAGCAATGAATCTAAACGGTGCGTTTGTTCTTTCCGATATTCACAGAGATGTCCGGGAAATCCTAGCCAGAGAATGTACAAGTTCTCCCCAAAACGTAAGTGGTCTTGCACCGCGATGATTTGACGTCTGAATACCCGTGCGTTTCACATCTTATCGGCTTTAGTCGGTGTCAGTGTCCCACCCCTACAGAGTCTACCCTTGCTCGCTGAAGTGATACCACAGGGACCTCGGAGAATTACCACCGCCGGCTCCAAGAAACATTGTCGGACGCGAAGAATTGATCGAGATGGCGATTTGCTCCGTCAACGCTGGTCATCCAATCGCCCTCATCGGTGCTGGAGGTATCGGAAAAACCTCGATCGCTCTGGCACTCCTCGACGATGACCGTATCGAAGGAAAATTCGGAGTCAACCGTAGATTCCTCCGCTGTGACGAGGTCAAATCCCATAGTCATTTCGTCAGTCGACTTTCAAAAGTCACTGGCGCGGGGATCGAAGACGCCGAAAATATGGCCGCCCTCCGTCAATTTCTATCATCCATCAACATTCTTCTCATCCTTGATAATGCTGAGACCATCCTCGACCCGCGCAGGCCTGAAGCCCCAGAACTTTACACTTCTATCGAGGAGTTGAGTCGAATAAAGACTATCTCTCTCGTTATCACCACCCGCATTTCCATGGTCCCTGCAACCTGCAAATATATCGAAATTCCCGCATTATCGATGATTTCCGCAAGAGAGGCGTTTTACAATATCTACACGAACCAAAAATTGGCCCCCGAAATTGATCCCGTCCTACAACAGCTGGACCATCACCCCCTGTCTATTACGGCACTCGCCACAGTCGCCACCCAGAACCGATGGGATCATTCTCGTCTCCTACGAGAATGGGAGAAACGCCGTGTTTCTTTATTGCAGATCCCTCACACTCCGGGGTTATCTGCCGTGATCGAATCGTCCCTATCATCTCCAATGTTTACCAGCCTCGGACCCGATGCCCGCGATATCTTGGGTGTCATCGCCATTCTCCCACAAGGGGTCTGCGAGGCTGAATTGGACTGGATCTTCCCGACCGTATCGGATATCCGTGACATTGTCGACACGCTCATCATTCTTTCGTTAATCCATTGGAACGACGGCTTCGTTACAATGCTCGCCCCCGTCCGGGAATACCTCAAGGCAGACAAGTGCTCTTGTCCCCTCTTCGTTTCCACCAAAAATCAGTATCTCACCCGGTTAGGCGACATCAGTCGTGATTTTGGACATGGTCGTGCCCGACCGCAAGATATCCGGTGGCTCATATCCGAGGAAGTCAATGTCAAGTCCCTTCTCGCGTTGTCCATCGAGGTGAACCCGGAATCACCAGACATTCAACGTATTTGCTTTGCCGTCGGGGATATGCTCATCCCCAGCTCCCTCCCATCACATCCAATTGACAATATCCCATCCTTGGTACAAGTTGACCCCGATACACACCGTCCGTGAAATACCCCAGGGACCAGGTCGAACCAAATATCCCCCCATCTTGGACACAAGGGAGACGGCGCCGGATGGACACCACACATTGCTTACTCATCAACCGGAGTAGCATTACGCGATACAGGACTAGGTTGCCCGGCGGAGGCAATTCTGCAAACCAACGAGGCGCCGACGATATGCGAACACCTCCCGGAATCCTCTTTGCACGCGGAATTTCATCACACCCTCAGCAATTATCGGAGGGGTCTGGATCACTCGAAGAAGCGACCGTCGCGGTCCTCAACGCAAAGGATCTACATTCGAAGCAGGGGGTCCAACTCACAGTTTTGTAACATTACGTGACCCTCTCCAACAACTCCCGGAGACAGGCCGACCGAGATAATGTCTGGCAAGAGAAGCCTTATCGCTACCGCAAGAATCACGTACCGCTCGAAGAAGAAAATTCGATTTGACCACATTCCTCCGCTCATTATCCCAGGTCTACGAGGATCAAGGCGACCGCCTCAATGCCCACAAGTACTGAATATCGACCTGCGCCCCCCCCCCCCCCCAAGAAATCTCTGACCCCCTCCCTGCCGAAGAGGAGTTGGGCAAGTCGCATCTCACGCTCATGCGCGGGGATTTCGAACAGACAAAGGCAGATGCGAAAGTTTCGCTGGGGGCGTTCAGGAAGATTGGGTGTGCGAGCGTCAAGGAAGACACCCTCAGCGCCCTCAAGCCAATTCCGTTGGAGCTTGACTAGCCAGAGAGCTCTAATTCGACCACACGAGCCCATTCCGACACGGCGTAATCCCATCCCCCCGTCCACGAACTCCACTACTCCCCCCCCCCCATCCCCATCCCCATCCCCATCCCCATCCCCGCCCCCGTCCCTGTCCTACCATCTCTTGGACCCCAGGTTTCGCATCCGTTCTTGATCGGCTGCATCTTGTTTCAGTTCGTCGTTATGTTATTCGTCACACTGGATGGAACCACAGTTTTGCCCTGTGGGCAATTTTGGTTCCTCCCGTTTGTTCTGTCTCATTGTTGATCTATATCCCAATGTTTTCCGTAGATATAAAATTGGGTATAGTCCATAGAGCCGCAACGGTGCTCGGTTGCATACCACTCTGAGCACTGTACTAGTACAGTACCGTCTTACACCGTCATCTCAAGTACCGAATGGGGATCCCGGGTTCAAATGACATGCATTGACATAGCCCGAACGTCAACAGTGTCCCAATTCATACCCCTCTCCTCTTGCACTCTACGTTCCAGATTACACCCGTGGTGAAGGGCTAACTCGGGTGGTGAGGGAAGAACAAGAAGGGAACCGGCCCAGATATGAGAGTCCTATCGGTACAATGATAAACCTGACGACGATGCGAACGGGAGAGGGGGGGGGAGGAAAAAGGGACAATGTGAGACAAAGAAGAGATAGGTTGAGACCAACGAACGACGAGGCTGGGGACTCAGACTGGGTGTAATAAGGGCTCGACCTCGTCATTCTTTTACGGATAACCTTCGACGATATGAACTGAAGAAGAAAAACAAGGCAGGCGTGCCAGAGAATGTATGGTGATCACCGGAATAGGAATGCCAACCGCTCTGCTAGGTGCTGAAAAGGCGTGTTTTCTTTGGGCAGTGCAAGTTTCATGTATATAGAAAAAGAATTGATTAACAGCGCCGGGGTGTTGCAGCCCTTTCCTCATTGCAACATCTCCCGAAAATGTCTGTGGGGACCTCAGTGACATACTTCAGCCGGCCAGAAAAAATAAAGACCTTTCCTATGATCCCTCCAAGGACTGGATTGGGCGATCCCCAGGTCTCAACGTTACAACACCGACATTCTCCTCGTCGCGAGTACTTTCGGCGTCAGAAACAGCAAGCGGCCTTCTTCCCTGTAAGGCCTCAAGGCCTCACACTATCCTCACAGCCGTGTCTAATTTCATAGTCCTCGCTGATCCACCCTTCTTCACACCTCGGTTCCCAGTTCCTATTTTCCACACCCAGATATTACACCCATACATATCCGTTGTTTAGCATGCGTGTTTATCCTACAAAAGATATTTATCTAACGTGGCACCCAAATCGAAGACATGAGGCCCATCCTCCCGAGTAGCTCCTTCATGCCGCGTCCAACCAAGCGGGCACTTATAGCGTGCTACATTAAAAGTACACAGATCGATTGTGCAACCGAAATATCAATTGCGGTTTTGCTGCGTTGCGGAAGAAACCGCCCAGAATCCAACAGCGAGTCTCGGGTTATGTAGGTCCGTTCCAAACCCCGCGATTTGCAATCACTCTCCTCATTGATCTAAGCAGCCTCCGCGAGCTGGATCCGGTCACCTCGGATCGCTTTTCCCCTCAGATCGCGACAAAGTCGATTTTGAATCAGCCCAGTTTTACCGCGCCTAATTGCTAACCGGCGATCGGAACTCCCCGGGAAGTTGGAACTAACCATCTGGGGATAAATTTTCAATTCAGTAATAAATTAACAACCGTCGGATACTGCTATACTGGGTGACTATCCGTAGGCTTTTATCCTCGAATAAACGAATATCTAGTACCTTTTAAGGGAACTGTCAGGACCCCGTCCATCATGCCGGGTCACGGGCAGCGCGAACCTCGGCTACTGGCACCCTTCTACGATGGAAATAATATGATCTGGTGTTACGGATAGTCACCCACTGTACTAGTACTCCCTACGATCTCCTCACACCTAAAAGGCGTGTTCAAGCCTCATGGTAAAAAAAAAATAGAGGGAATTAACAGCGTCGGGACGTTGTAGTCCTTTGCTCACTGCAACGTCTCCCGAAAATGTCTGCGAGGATTTCATTTTGGGCTGTGGCAAACCCTCCCGATGGCCGTGGATAATACGCCCTCTGAGGATCCCCTGGGGGACCCCCTCAGCGGACGGTGCCTAATTCACAGCAAGTTAATGCAGGAAGTTATCGGGAAGTCGCACCCAACCAACCTTATCCAGGACTACTGCGGATTTCGACCCACCGCAATCATCCGTGTTTGTAACATCGTGGAGTAGAGCTGTAGACACGTCAGGAAGTATAAGTATAGATATTTTAGCAACCACGTCACCTTTAAGCGGGAGCGACAATTGCTGAGACGGAGAGGGTGTTTCACCCTCCTCCGTACTCCCCTCGCCACTTGGGTCAGCAGAACTCCATGTGGGTGAATTCGTTGTCGCTGAGTCCCCCACCGTCCGAGGAAGCGGTGTCCAGAACCTTGAACCTTCCTCCAAACACCGGAGTACATTTTCCACACTCGGGCGGTCGTCTGGTTTGTGCTCCCAGCAACGTTCCAGGACCCCTCGAATATCATCCGTGAACCACTTCCTTTCTGCTCCTCGGGGGCGCCTGGGGCGCTCACCCCGGACGACCCTCATGATGACCTCACAACTCCCATAGCGAAAAAATGGTACCTGACCACTCAATACCTCGTATATGACCATCCCAAGGGCATAGCAGTCCGAGGGTTTCGTCGGGCGGCTGTGTTTGAGACCGAACTCCTTTGGGAGGAAGAGTTCCGGGCTCATCCATCGATGCGTGCCTCCTTGTGTAAACGAGCTCGATGATACCGAGAGGTTAGTTGCTTCTGATATGATCGTAAGTAAACCAAAGTCCGCCAGGCAGGCGTGGCCCGTTTGGTCGACGAGTACATTAGCCTAGACAGACAAAGTCCGTCAGAGATTGAAAGTGACCTCGAATCTCAAGAGCGTACCCCTTTGAGATCCCCATGGACCATCCCCTGCTCGTGCATGTAAATCAAACCCCTCGCAACATCTCCCAGCTACGGAATCACCCGATTGTTAACGAGGAAGGTAGGAACTTGAACATAAGACTTACAAGTTCAAACCGATTCTCATCCGGATGCTCCTTCACATACTGGCTAATGTTGCCGTTTGGCATCCACTCCGACACCATTGCGAACTGAGTCTCAGACATCATCACTCCCAGCAGCGGCAACACATTCCGATGACGAAGACTTCTCCATGTCACGAACTCTTTGCAGAACCTCTATATTGGTTGCGATCAACACGTCAACGAGTGCATTAGAATTGAGACGGGGAGCACCGGTGACTCACGCGAGTAATCTTTCGCAAGTCACTGTTGGCGTATGTCTTCAGCACCTTAACCGCAACCTCCATCCCCTCATATTCGCGCTTCCACACGTCCCCAAACCCACCATGACAAAGCGGAACTCTTGTTGGACTGTCGGATAGCTCGATCTGCAGTGACCTGGGAAGCAATGCGTGGCCGGCACACGTCTTGTATAATGACTTCAGAGCTTTCCTTCGGGTCTCTGGTGCGAGATCGAGGCTCTCCAAGGCCTGTCAGGATGTGTAAGGTTAGAATTCAGGTCGAATGACTTATTCATGGAAGAACATAACAGACCTTATAGATTGTGTCGATCAAGGTCTGGACGTCGCTCCCTTGGAGACAGCCAACCATATCGGTCGCCTTCTCATTCGAGAAGACCGTCTCGATCAGCGAGGGGAGATCATCCTGGGGAATAGCACCGCTGATCAAGTACCGTAAGGCTTCCTTAGGGTCGAGGGCGGGGGGTGATCCCGCCAGTGTCGGGAGGTCACCACCACTGGACTGCCTGTTCATGTATACACGTTAGAAAACTCCCAAATATCTGCCAATGGAAAATGCTGACGTGGTCTACGTGGGACAGACGGTCAACGGGGAGTAGCGTATGGGGCAGAAGACAACACACCACTGTGAAAACACGTGTTGAAGGGCTCTTATGGGCGGAGCGCTGCGCACGTTGTTCATTTTCGCCGGCCACGAGGGGATCATCCGGTTCCAGGTCTCCCTGGGACAGTTCAGAAGCTGTAGCACCCTGAAGTGGCAACCACGTACATCGAAAACGGCCAAAATCTTCTGTATCTTCATCTTCCACAAGACAGGCGATTCGGTGGACCCGGGGCGAAACCTCCGCGGGTAGTTGATGTCGAGCGCGCATTCGCGAACACTGGACTCGATGTATCCCATGACCCTGGTGTTTCTTGTTACAATTTGTAGAGGGGTGCGCCAAATCGACGTACCCTTCCAAGCTCACGATTGCCTCTTTCATGGGTCCATTCAAGCTATCCATGCTCCTCCCTTCAGTCGCAGCCTTCAACACGTGGCACGCCCTGGCACAATACTTGGCTAGTCCCACGAACGCAACGTCATCTATCATCTCGTCCTATCGTGTTACCCAGAAATTAGGATAAGAAAAGCGACAGGACGGAGAACTCTTACCCTGACGACGCCCAAAATGTCAATAGCAGACTCAAATGCCACCCTTACGGGGGCGATCTCTACCGCGTCCTTGGCGGTGGTGAGGGATCCAATACCGGCGTTCAACGCTGCGGCTGCCTCTGAGTAGGCCTCGATATCGGGGGGCATGTTCTTAACTGTCCAAGGTTCGAAGGTAGTCATGATGCAGGACGACGGGTGATGGGGGGTCGGGGGAACGAGGGGAAGGGAGTGGACAGATATTGCTACTACTGTTGGGGAAAGTCCGAGTGTTCGTTGCCAACCGGCCGCAAGACACGCACAGGAGGGCTTGCCCGGTAATGAAGCAGGGGACCGACATACGGGTACACGTGAAGGGGGGTTGGTAGAGGGTGGTGGGATCGTTAACTATCGTCACGGTTAAGCGCTGTCTCGGCTTGATCGGACGGAGTCTTCGAATTCGCAGGACCACTAGCCTTAGCTTGGGAGCTGGAGTCGATTCTTAAATCTGAGCCTCACGCGCGGTTGGATGAACAAAGTAGGGCGAGCCTTAGGAGCCATGCGATCTCCCGGCACCCCAACGCGACGCATAAGTTGAGGAGGAGACCACCGGGAATGATCTGCCAGTGCGAGAACTTAGATAGCGGTATGTCTGGGGCGGGTATGTAACCTAATCACATCTGGAACCATATCCTCGATGTACATATACCGACTTAAGAGTTGTATGATGTGAACGCCAGTGTGGGGAAGCACAGAAGGATGCCGTGTCTCCGCAGAAAAAGAACTGTGGGGTACGAGGGGAGACATGCAGTTTGTTCTTTTCTATTGGGTGGGTACTTATAACTGTACGATTCTCTACCCTGAAATGCAATGTCTTCGTTGCACGACCCAGCAACCCGCTGCAACCGTGGGAAAGGTTGATGCTTGAACCAAACCAAGACGGAGTCCGACCCCCGACCGGTCATACTACAGACGAATCCCCGATGTTGCCTCCTCTGAGTTGGACAGCCGCTCGGATGCGGCAAACCATCGAAGCAGAAGTCTTTATGTTAGGCGTGAACCCATTCCGGTGTGTCCTGAACCGCTCGTCGTAAACGGATCACGCGCCAACCCTGTGCTCAGTCCCCCCACCGGCCTCTCTCAACCCCCTTCCTCCACCTCGCGTTGTGACCATCTTCGGACGCTGGACAATCGGCGATGCAACCTTCAACCTCGATCCTCAGCGGTGAAGTGATGAACACCTCCCCCGAAGTTGGGCAGCACGCGCGGAGTCCCAATGGTATAGAATCCTCAATCCCTAGTCCCATAGCGGTGCATCCCATTTCATCCCCGTCCCCAACACTTCACTGCCCGCCTGCGCAATCTAAACCACGTCAGTGTTTCCTATCAGCGAGCTGAGATCACCCTGAGGTGGATGTTACAACGTTACCCTATTCCAAACCTGGGCGGCATACGAACTATCCTCCAATACCGTCAATCCCCATGAGCAGGCCTGACAAAGTTTGATGAGTTACACCGTCCTACGCGATGAACTTACGTCCCTTATTAAGGGAATGTTCTCGAAGAGGAAGACAAGGGGATTCCAATCCTCCAACACCCTCTGCACGTGCTCAGGGTATTGTCCAAGGGGTGGGTGCAGTTCGTTGCCAATCTGCCAAAAACAGCACCCGCCAGGTGTGTTCCCGGGCCAGCACCCGACCAGTGAAAGGGGGTGTTGGCAGAAGGTGGTAGGAGGGCACTAGACGCCCATTCGGCCCCTTCGGACGAAGTCCAGGCTGGAGCCCTTTTGCCACGCTATGCGCACACCTCAGATGACGGGTCGTCAAAAACTTGCATATTTATAAAGACGGGGGTGACTATCCTCAAAAGGTAGATGATTTGATGAGAAATCGTACTTTCAGTTGTCTCTGGTATCTACATCTACAATACAATCTACATCTACAATCTACAATACAAGGGAAAATGTTTCTTCTCACGCTCTGATTGGCTGAGACAAAGCGGTAGCAGTAACTCACAAACCGGCAGCAGTAACGCCTCCGGCCTCCGGTAGCTTTATACCGCATCAAGCTTCAGCTTCGAGTCTCAGACTTCAGGCTTTCAGGCTTGCGCCACCCCGCACAAATTTTATGACCCTGCTATACTTACTGCGAGGGAAAACCGAGGCATCTTGCGCTCTGGCTACCGGCTGACAGTCTCAGGTAAACCGGTATCATAGTAGCGGCTCCTCTGGCCTCCGGCACTTACCTTTATACCCCGTTAGGTTAGCCTGGTTCGGCTCCTGGGGGTTCAACGTTCAGGCTTGACAGGTCTCGCACCTGCTGTGTTATGCTGTAGTCTTTCGACCTACCGCTGGACACATACAGTTTTCTCGCCATCCCAGGTGCTTAATATTTGACATTCGAGTGTTCATTCCGCCGATGTCGCCGTGCGGTTTGATCAGCCTCAGGCCGATATCCTTCTCGCGCTGTGGGTCCACAATGGAGTTCCCGCATTACGATAATAATGGGGCGCGATGACTCCCAGCCTGACCAACCAAAAGTTGGTCCCGGGTGTCCGACCGTGGTCTGCAAGCTGTCAGCAGCTACATTGGCAGCATGGGGATGCACCGACGGGCACTGATAACCGGCCGACGTCCCGAGGGTGAGTTACGGGAGTGGCGGCGTCAGTACGCGGTTCCTCGGGTCTCAGACATCGGATGTCCGAACTGGCCGCCGTGCACTGGGTGCACGTGAAGGATTCTTGCCTGCGTGAGTCCTATGGCTCCTTAAAATATCCTGAACTCGCCGTGGGCTGGGTAGCACGGGTCCGACCTTATCGTGCTGATTTGCAGCGTCTACGCGCGCGAATCCCGTTTGTCCAGCAGTGTGCCGCACATCGCGTCTTACCCCCTGTACCCATATTTAACATCATCTGCTCATCATGGGTGGTGGTCCAACCGTCTGCATATCACGCATCCCAGTACATGAGTACTGTAATACAACGTAATCTAGCTCTTTTACGGTGGCCGGTAACGAGCTAACGGTAGCATCTTTTGCCCTCAGTACTTTTAGGCCGACCTTGACTCAAGCAAGGCTCCGGCCCGGCCCCATATCTATGGCATAGTACTATGTCCCTCCGGTCCCTCTGCTGTCCAGACATGCCCGCCTCGCTATCGACAAAAATTGTCCTTTCGCTGTTTCCGTCATACTTTGACTTCCGGTTATGACCTCCGGCTTTGTGCGTCCGTGCCCGTTTTTTCGGCGCGGTGGTGGCGGGGTGTGGTTTGGCGGGGCAAGCTGAAACCGAGCTGAACGACGTTCGGCCTTGCACCACACAGTTTTCTGTGAGTAATGCACACTGATACACTGTTGGCTCAGGCGGAGTTCGACGATTGACTGAAGACCCATCCATGAAACGGCACCGCCACTTGCAGTTGCTCAGGGTAGCGTGGGAGGGCCCTACCGGTCTACGGGTTCACGGCAGCAAGTCATCATCAATACACTATACTTTTCGTTGGAGGATGTCATTTGGGTTTCTTTCGACTAAGGCTGCCCGGGGCCGAAGGTCCCGGGTTCTATCTCTGTAGCTAGGTGCAAAGTTTCAAGGTGGCATAAAATTAGGATAGATTTCGGTCTATAATAGGCCGCTGCTCAAACGAAGCGTGGGTTCCAGTTTGTCGTCACGCGCAGTGACTCTCATGCCGACACCCGGAAGCGGGTAACCTCTAGTACGGTAATAAGGAAAACAATGAATTCCCTAAGACATGAGGACATCATAACCGAGATCATCGTCCAACCCACAAGACACAAAGGCGCGCGATCTTAAAGAATTGATTGGCACAATACGGAAGTGGGTTGCTCCATGATTCGTAACGGAGGAACAGACGGCTCACTATCGGAAAAAATCCACCCTGGAGCTTGGGAGGGAAACTGAGGTGATCCGAGGTCGGGTATTTCCGACCGCAGGAATCGAATCACAGAGTCACCAACGCGCCAACTGGGATTGAGGTGATTCAGGAGGATGGACAAGTTAGGATCAAAGAGGTGTTCAACGATGAGACGAGAGGGGAAGGGTAGTGGGGTACAAGGCTGAGAAGGGATTGCGTTATGCGCAACTGCGGGTACCCGCCCCCGAGAGAGGGCTTGGATGGGACGTCTGCATAATCGAGAACCCCCACGAAATCTCAAGGACTCGAGATATCCAGAAACTAGTTTCCCCCTGTCGCCGTGTTCACTACATCACCGCACACACGTATACGCCCGACAACCACCTTGGTCATTTTAATCCCACCACGACAGCGAGGAACGAGGAAGTGCGGGAGGCCGAGGGACGGCCTAGCTTTTCGGGGGAGACGAGATAGTCCATTGAAGCATCGAGGAGAGTCATTCCTAAGCTAGTGATAGGCCATAGGGGACTCTCCTCTGGCCGCGAAACGTTCACTAGGGTGCTCTTGTTACGCGTATGCTCTCACCCAGTGTCGGGCTGACTCGGAATAGCTGAGTGAACCTCATGCACCCCCAGATCCGTCATCAGTCCTATCGACTTCCAACGTATGCCAGTGGATGGCCTTTAAGGCATTTGAGGTACATCGTCGCAAAATGAGGCTGGGTGCTTGGAGGAAAAGAGGATATTCATTTGCGAGCACGTTAGGGGGGGTCGTGGCTGCCTCCGTGGGTTGAGGCGACCTAGTATGGACTCGTGTGTGGTTTCGCAATGTCCTGTTCTGGGCGCTGCTAGCCCGCGTGGAGGGCTCATTTTGATGTGCGGTGGAGTTAGCAACCTCCTTTAAACCAGGAGACTAAGCACGGTGGTTGAACTTTGTGGTGATGGTGACGAGAGTAGGTGAACCAGACAAACTATCCCACGATCACGAAGGAATGTGTGATGCAGTTTCTATACAGTAGTCCAGATCTCCTAGCATCGATTGGTGATTAATGATTACTCGAGGCTGCGGTATGTACTATAAGTACGTACAAAACTAGGCTACAAATCCGGGAGGCCGTTACGCAACCTTTGGGGTTTCGATCGCTTCGAGCAGGAGAGCCTTCACCTTCGTAAACCCACGTTGGGCGTCTGCTCCCGATGCCCTCTCCACACCATTGATCAATCCTTCCAAAGCATCCTTGGGGTTGTCGATTTCCAATTCGACCGGTCTTCCTTTTTTCGAGTCCAACAGGGCACCATCAAACTCGATCCAATACGCCATCAGCCTCCTGACAGTGGTGGGGTACCGTACATGATGTCCTGGGATCAGGGGCTCGCGACCATATTTCCTGTCGAAGGCTTGCTTCGATGTGTGGTGGGTGCGGAAATCGTCTTTAAACCAGGGGTCTAAGTCTGGTGGCCGAGAGATCTTCACAGAGTGACCATTGTACTCGATAGTGATGGTAGTCAGGTAGGTGAGCACCCATACAAACGATTCCGCGTCGTGACGGTACAGCCGAGGAATCCGCTGTTCAAGTCCGCCGCGGAGTAACTCGAGGGCCATAAAGGGGACAGTGCCAGTTCGATCGCTGTTCGTGGTCGGGAATTTGTTCCATGAGGCGAGATCGTAGTCATTCAGGACCCCCTCGACCTTTCCAGTCGGGGAGACACTGTACATCAAATTGTTAAGACTGATATCCCCATGATGGATTCCATTGACCCAGAGCCGGTAGTGACCTGACGGATCTGTGTTAGCGAATGGTCGTAGGGCTACACGAAGAAGCACGTACACGCAAAGCACTCCCAAAATACATCCCATAGCTGCTCTCCCCTCAAGTCGTGGATGGGTCGTAGACGATTCATCACCACCAAGCGGAGCGTCCGCGTCCCTGTATGTTTGTCCTGCTGCAAATTCAGGAAATCCCGTATGTGGCTGGTTGAGAGCTGGTCGAAATCGCGGGCATACTTGACCTCAGGGACGTGACCTCCGATGAACTTGTCTGTTATCCCCAACGTCCGGGCGTGCGCGATGATCTCCCACTCTCGGATTCGTGATGTCTCCGGCCAGTAGATCTTGAGGACAAGGTCATGATCCTTGATGATGTCGTCGCAGGCCCTCCGATAGGCATCGCGGGCTTGATCCAGAGCACTCTGCTCCCCGCCCTCTCCGCGCGTGTCACCAACACTGGGGGCAACTTCATCGGTCTCGAGTTCCTCAGGATCCTTTTTCGCCGTGTTTTCAGCGATGTCATCTCCCGTCTCGCCCCGAGCTCCGCTGTGTCCCTCCTTCGCCCGCCCACCATTACCCTTCCTCACGGTGTTGGCACCAATGACCGTTGTCGCTCTTCCCAGGATGGACCACCCAGAATGCACCTTATCTTCTGGGTGGAATTCAACACTCGCCTCCTCTGTCCCCAGTGTACCATCCTCAATGACAGGGTGCAACAAAATGGAGTGCTTTTCTGAGGCGAGCTCAAGGATATCTCCCCACTGACGGCGTCCAAACCGCTGGAGGATGAGGAGCAGCACGAGGACAAGCGGGAGGTGTTCGAAAAGTCCAATTCGCGACGAAACGATGACGCCTTCCCTGTCGATCCAAGAGACCCAAAGTGAATCATCTGGCGGGTTGCGTAAATTCCTTCGACGCCATACAAGCATCCTGGGACTCACCTCGGAAGAGTAGATTTAGCGAGTGACTGATCGAATATGAATTTGACAACTTCTCTCCTGCATATACCCCAGTCTGACCCAAATGAGGTCGCCTAGGACCCTGTTTCTGCCGCTTACTGGCTGTACTTGGTGCCCCAGAGCTGATCCCCGCACTGGTAGCGGAGCGTTTGTTACTCCAGCCAGATTTTGAAGTCATGTCTGTTTAGTTCTCAGTAGTATAATTATAGATTGACGCAGGAATCTTACTTGTCAGAGACTCAGAAATGCCCGAAGATGTCCCACGATCCGGATTTCCTGACGTGAAGGACTCCTCGTCTGCATCCTTGTTCGTGATTGATGTGACTTCGTCGGTAAAGGTTTCCAGTGTAGGCCACTTTCTCCTCGAGTCCCGTTTTACTTCAACTGCAGAAAGGATGTCCTTCCAGCTAATTCGATAGATGGGGGCAATCTGAGGAGGGTTATTCTCGGATGGACCGGACTTTGCGACTTGCACGGAGGGAGCAGCCTTGGAGATCGTCCCACTTGGGATCCTGCTGATGAACTGAGAGACACTTGTACCCCTCGTGAGCTTGATATTGCGGAAGTCGCAGGCAGCGACCAGCCTCATGAGAACGATGTCGGGCTTAAACAACGAACCCAGCAGATCGCGTTCGGATCTCACGCCCTTGTCTGACGGCACAAACACGATGTGGTCCTCGAATTTGGGCAATCCCTCCACGTTGATTTTTGACAAACGTTCAAGCCCATAATTCAGAGCGTTCGAGAGTGGGGCATACATCCCGCGTTCAGTACTGGATTTGTTTTTGCTGCACGGTGCGTTCAAAAATTGCAAATGAGGGTGAAGAAGACAGCTAGGTCACGTACTACTCGTCCAGCCTCCTCCGCATCTCGGGGGAGTTGGCCACGGGGGCCACCTCTCTCCAACATTCTTTAAAGCGTTCGTTCAAGACTTGTGGGTCGCAAGGTGTGTCCGATGGTTGATCACCACAGCAAAAGGCCAGGAGAAATTTGACCATGTCCATCGAATGAGCTTTCTGGGACCTCTTCATGTCGGCGGCAACTCCGGGTTCGATAGCGTCCTTCCTACGTAAATGAGATCAGTAAATCGGTGGTGAGTCTGGAGAATCTTTCGGACGCACTTTATGCTGCCGATGTGTTCTCTATATGCACCAGATCCTCTATTCGGCCTAGTAGATCGTACGGAGCGAGAGCGACCCTCCGACTGCGAGGTGTATCGACGGGGAGCGGAGGGAGGTCTGCTCGAGTGAGACGCAGACATGGGTGCGGTGTTCGCCGGGCGTCCCGTTTTATGGCGATTTGAGCCAGCGGCGTTCGCGAACGCGTGGGGCGGAAACGTGGCGATCACCAATTGCTCGAAGCGCTAGGATCTCCGTTCTTCGGTTGACGTCCCGTTGCGACGCGACTCTATCTTGCCATCAACCGTCGTGGCCCAGCCTTTACGCCGTCTTTGTCCGGACGCGGGAGAGGTGTCAAGAGGAGGCCGTGGGAAACCTGCATAGGTGGCCCCCTTGTGAGGTGCGGAACATTTGCGGATAGATTTGAATTTCTGTTTTCGGTGAGCTGTCTGGGCCCGTGAGGGTGTTTTGAAGTTTTCGAGCCAGGGTGGCTTCGGTTAGACAGCGCGACCGTGAAGGTGGCCTCGGTCCCTGACCGGGTATCCCCGTGAGATCTTGGCGAACCCAGGCCATTGGCACAGCAAGGCTGGTTGCATTCACCGTCGGTGTGCATATCCAAGTGGACCCCGAATTTTTCAGGAGAGAGTAAAGTGCAGGGTCACGAGAATGTAAGGTGTGCAAACTGGTACAGTCTCTCATATACACTAAGTAGTCGCTGGTACGCGACAGCGACGGGCTGTTGACCATTCGAATACTCTTCACCCGGCCATGAGTCCCTTTACATTTACAGAGCACGACTGTGATCTTCGTGGATATCTCAGAGCTCTTATACGCCGTAAATTTTTGTAACTCTGTAAGGGTTCCCGTGATTGACTCATCAATTCATCGGGAGGCGTTTAGCATCTGGCTTTGATGACCTAACTTTGTTACTTATATGTACGCCGCTCTTTACACATCTCCCTTAATCTACGGACTCAGAGGGTCTCACGCTATATACGTATCCAAGCAACCTAAGGTTTCGTTAATTTGGTCTTCTTCGCAAAGGTGTTCTTCGCTTCGTCCTCTTTCATTCTCGCCTCCAATCTCTCCCATCTCTCCTGATCCAGTACGGCGACGGGTTGCGAGTACACCTTCTGTGCTTCCCCCACGCTCCTAAACACCTCATTCAACAACTCCAAGTCGCTAGCCCCGTCCATAACGCCAATCTTCAAGAAGGACTTCAGTCCTCCAACGTCTTCGGTGTACGCGCCCAGGGTGTGCTAAGAATCCGCAGTCTTGATCGCCGCTTCGCAGAACGTCGCCGTGAATTCCGCCCACGCGAGACAACCTTCCGCACCGACGACACCGGGTGGTTGCCAGAACTCGATGGTCGTCTTGGAACCTTGGATAAGGTTCATGAAATTCCAGGTCCAATACCTGGTCCCCCGTTCATAGCTGCGATCAAGTCGTCCAACGTCAAGCACGCATCCACGACCGCGATGCACTGTTGAACAGTCTTGCCCTTGAACTTTGGCACATTCCCCCTCAAACACTTGCAATACTCGTTGTTCCTCCGATCGGGGGGAACCAAGCCGTTGATGGCAAACTCGAAGTAGAGTATCGCCTGTGCGATGGATTTGGCTGGGGAGGGTTCGAACCCGGTGCTTGGCGAGACGTGGACGCATGTCCCATAGGTTTCGTTGGTTTGGATGAGGCAGAGCGAGTAGAAGATGTCCCAGACTCCCGTTACGACTTTGCGCCAGTCGGTGGGGGTGGATTGAAAAATCGGTGAGACAAGTTCGAGGGCGACTGTTTCAAAAATGAAGATTCATCAGAATGAAAAACGTATGATCCCAGGGAAAGTAAAGAAAAACAATTACATTGCTTATCTCTATTATCAGGCTAAAGCGGAGGATCGTTCGTGAGGCCTTGAGGGTCCACTGGATGGCTTGATTGTGACCCAAATACGATTCGTCGATATTCGCGTATATCTTGGGTAACGCCGCGCGTTTCTTCTGGTTGTAAGTCTTCGCCATAAAGTTCGTGAAGCCTTCGAGGCTAGTGAAATCTTGGCCCGAGACACGCGGGACGAGGAATATCGCGTACAACCTCCATGAAAACCGTACTAAATCCAACTCTTGTGCCTCGTGCATAACAAACTAGTTTCCGGAGTGCACTTAGTACTCCACCCTTTCCAGAAAGTACTCGAGACCTACACTGACCTGGGAGTCCACCCTGAGATGTGGTCAAGTGATTGCAGCCGGTCTTGCTGGCCCGTTGGCTCTTAACCGCAGAAAAGGATAGCTTCTGAGAGGTTGTTCGCCTCAAACGGACCGTGGTGCCCGCAGCGAGGAGTGAACAGGACCCCTTGCGCCATGTGTGTGCGAGTTTGGTACGGATGGAACGGGATGTGGAGATTTCCCACGGCTGCAACCCGATATGACGCGTCCCGGCAAGCGCGGTGCGCGACTGGGCCATGGAAAGATTATCGATAAGGCAGGATCGCGTCGTAACAGGCCACCGACCGAAGGACGGAGACCCCAACGCGTCGGGTGATTCTTGATCGTCACGCTCCTCCCCCACATTCACCAACGTCACAGGCCGAACAAAGAGTCTATAAAGGTCACCTCGACGCGTTTGAAAGTTTCCCCAGGTCTACCACTATATACTGATCCTACTTATTTACGCAGCCAGGGCGCTGTCGAACGCGGGGTTACCATTGACATGGAGATGCCTCAGCAAGCTTATTCGACGGACGTGGTCAAGTCTCTCCTGGCGTTTTGCTGTGGCGACAAGCCATCAGACACCCACCGTAATGCACAAGTCTTGAACGAACGCCTTGAAGAATGTTGGAGAAACGTGGTCCCGGTGGCAAACTCCCCCGAGATGAGGAAGCGGCTGTATGCGTAGTGCGTGACCGAATCGTGTCTCTAACCCCCACCTGCACTTTTTGAACACGCCACGCAGCGAACTGTCCTCGTCCGGTGACGAACACGGCATGTATGTACCACTGTCGGACGCTCTGAACTACGGGCTTGAACGTTTGTCGGAAATCGACGTGGATGGACTGCCCGAGTTCAAGGACCATATCGTATTTGTGCCGTTGGATGAGGACGCGACATCCGACCGGGATCTGGAGGGTTCGTTGTTTGAGCCCGAAGTCGCCCTCATGAGGTTCGCCACTGCCTGCGATCTCCTCAAGATCAAGGTCACGAGGAGTTTAAGTGTCTCTCGGTTCGTCAGCAAGATCCCGAAGACAACCCCCGAGAGGCATCCTCAGACTGACCCCACCTACCGTATTGGTTGGAAAGACATCCTTTCCCCAGTTGAAGTAAAACAAAACTGGAGCAGGAAGTGGCCTATACTGGAAACCTTTGCCAACGATGCTGCGTCAATTGCCAAAAAGGACGCAGACGAGGAACTTGCCACGTCACGGAACCCGGATCCTGGGACATCTTCAACAAGTAAGATTCCTACGCTTTTCTATGGGAATGTCACTGAAAACCGAACAGTAGTGGCCTCGAAGTCCGGCAGGAGCAACAAGCGATCTGCAACCGATGCAGAGATCAGCTCCGGGACACCAAGTACAGCCAACAAGCGGCAGAACCGGGGTCCTAGCCGACCTCATTCGGACCAGACCGAGACGTATGCAGGAGAGAAACTATCAAGTTCATACTCGATCAGTCATACGCTAAATCTACTCTTCCAAGGTAAATCCCAGGATGCTTTTGTGGAGTTCAAGGAATTTACGCAGCCTGCCAGATGACTCTCTTTGGATCTCTTGGGTCGACAGGGAAGGCGTCATCGTCTCGACCCGGATCGGACTTTTCGAGGACCTCCCGCTTGTACTCGTGCTGCTCCTCGTCCTTCAGCGGTTTGGATGCCGCCAATGGGGGGATATCCCCGAGCTCACCTCAGAGAAGCGTTCCATTTTGTTGCACTCTGTCACTGATGATGGTACGCTCGGGACGGAGGAAGTGAATGTTGAGTTTCACCCAGAAGATAAGGTGCATTCTGGGTGGTCCCTCTTTGGGAGAGCGACAACGGTCATCGGTGCCAGCACCGGGATGAAGGGCAATGGTGGGCCAGCGGAGGAGGGACGCATCGGAGCTCGGGGTGGGGTGGGGGGCGACGCCGCTGAAACCATGGTAGATGGGGATTCTGAAGGACTTGAGACTGATGAAACCAACCTCAGTCCCAGGGACACTGCGCGTGGGGAGGGCGAGGAGCAGAGTTCTTTAGACCAAGCCCGCGACGCCTATCGAAGGGCCCGTGACGACATCATCAAAGCTCATGACCTTGTCCTCAAGATTTACTGGGCGGAGACATGGCGAATTCGAGAGTGGGAGATTATGACGTATGCCCAGACGTTGGGGAAGACGGACAAGTTCATCAGGGGTCACGTCCCCGAGGTCAAGTACGCTCGCGATTTCGATCGGTACTCGACTCGGCACATCCGGGATTTTCTGAACTTACAAGACAACAAGCAGGCAGGAACACGGACGCTCCGCCTGGTAGTGATGAATCGCCTACGACCCATCCACGACTTGAGGGGAGAGCAGCTGTGGGATGCGTTTTGGGAGTGTTTTACATGTAGGTGTTTTTTTGTGCAGCCCGACGACCATCCACTAATAGGATCCGTCAGGTCACTACCGGCTCTGGGTCAATGGAATCCATCATGGGGATATCAGTCTCAACAATCTGATGTACAACATCTCCCCGGCTGGAAAAGCGGAGGGAGTCCTTAACGACTACGATCTCGCCTCATGGGACAAATTCCCGACCACGAACAGCGACCGAACTGGAACCGTCCCCTTTATGGCTCTCGATTTGCTCCACGGCGGACTTGATCAACAGATTCCTCGACTGTACCGGCACGACGCGGAATCGTTTGTATGGGTGCTTGCCTACCTGACCGCCATCGCTATCGAGTACAAGGGTCACTCCGTCAAGATCTCTCGACCACCATACTTCAACCTCTGGTTTAAAGACGATCTCCAACCAAACTACACATCGAAGCTAGCCCTCTATATCAATTATGGTCGTGCATTCCGGATCCCGGGATATCATGCCCAGTACTTGACTACGGTCAGAAAGCTTATAAATCATTGGGTTGAGCTTGATAACTCCTTGTTTGATATGAAGGCCGCCGGGTCTACCGAACCGGAAACTGATGACCCTAAGGGTATTTTAGAGGGATTGATCAAATTGGTCGGAGCGGACTCCCAAAAGGGGTTCGCGAAGGTGCAGGCTCTCCTGCTCGAAGCGGTCGAAGTCCCAGGTGTTGTGTAGGGACTTGAATGTACGTAGGCCAGTTTCATACGTGTACTATCTCGTTGGGCAATCGACACCGACAGACTTGGGCTGCCTTGTGTCTTACATGTAGAACTCGCCCCGCAATGGAGGGCGGACGTCACTGAAGGCCCTACATCTTGAGGAAATTTTCTGTCGTCCTCGTCGTCAACACCTACCTTTGAGTTCGCTCGTTTGTAGCGATGACGATTGTTCACGAATGAGCAGATGAGCACTGGCCAGCTGGCCAGGGGGCGTGTCGTTGAATTCGCAGCGATCGTCGGAGAAGAGGACACTGGGACCATAAGCACTTAAGCCCTCGACCTGTCTTCGACGGTATCACTGTGGGGGCACCTTCGTGGATCAGTTTCTCGACGGTCCCACCTTCCCTGCAGGAACTTCCCCACGCTCGGACGTCGTTCCATCGATGCTAAGTCCGTTGGTGGGGTGTGGGCGCGCGCTGTCGTCACCACCAGTGTATCCTCAATCTTGTTAACAGACCGTCTCAGGACCTTGTACGTGACCGGTGACCTGCTGGTCAATGGAAGTGACAGAGAATAAATTACCGATTTAGGGGGAACAAAGACGAAGTGAGGGAGTTGGCTCCTCAACATTTCAATACCCACGAAGCGGCTCAAAACTGGTTTCGTTTGCAAACTGGATCGGGTCGGTCGTCTCGAAAAGGTACCGTGAACTAGTAATCGGCACCACCGTCCAGCGGAGGAAAGGGGAAGCTGGGCAATCAAGTAAATCGTTGTCTCTCTCTCCTCAAGCTTACAAGGCCTAGCACGCAACACACCATCCCCGCAGCTGCTTCTAATATCGCAGCCCTCGTTGATCCACTCTTCTTCACACCTCGGTTCCCAGTTTCTATTTTTTCACACCCACATACCACTCCCGTATGTATCCGTTGTTTAACATGCGTGTTTATCCTGCAAAAGATATTTATCTAACGTGGCACTAAAATCGAAGACGTGAGGCCCACCTTCGTCCAACCAAACAGGCGCTTATAGAACAGAAAGTCAAGCTGAGAGGAGGGGTGCTTTTTATCGCTTTGCAGCGACCTGTGGCTCATTACTAACAGAACGCACAAAGATTTATCACGCTGGGTGACACCTGGGTCCCCCTCGATATTGAATGTCGGAGAGTTTCCGGGGGCCTGGTGCATGGGACCATTTGTTTAGTCCAATCGATGGTAGACGTGATGATCGGAGGCTGAGGCGAACCTTAGGCAGCGGTGCATGGCTAGCACACGCCTGGTACAATGATTTCAGACATTTCTTCCGGGCCCCTGTCGTAAGGGTGGGGCTCTCCAGCGCCTGCCAAGATATAGAACGTTAGGAGCAATCATCAAGACTCCATACTTCATCAGGATTGATTGGGTCATAAGACCAAAACCCCTCAATCGGAAACAATGTCGAGAGACCGAGGAAAGAATGACGAAATGGGGGTGATGAGATGAGAAAAGTAAAGTGGGGCAGTGGTTCCGGGTATTGTCAATCCAGCTGCCGACCGTGAGCGAGTACTTGAATTATGAGTAAGTAAACGGAGTTACGGCGTTGCCCACGACATCCCATGGCTGAGTTCCGGCGAGCGTGCAAGATTTTGGATCTGGGTGTTGACGAGGTTCGGGAGCCTGGAACAAAAGGCCGCCGTCGCCGGGAGGTGGTTCAAGTAAAGCGACCGTGGTCCATGGTGACTGGGGGTGGGCAGTGAGATCCAATTGAGCATGTGGGGTACTATCTCGATATTTTTGAGATGGATGTCCGAAGCATAGTAGGTCAGCCCACTTTTTGGAGGACAGTGGGTACGTCGGAGGCCAATAATCATCGATGTCATCGATGGATTGATCGGCTGAGGACCTCTACCACGAAGCCGCAACGTTAATTCGGTCCAACTCAGGTTTGGAGGTGAATAGCTTGATTATACCCACGAAGATTGCAGCCACGCTTTGGGGGCGTGGAAGTAGCCAGATTTTAATTTTTCTTGTGGTGAGTGATCGGCAGTTCGGCAGTTCAAAGGGCAGTGCGTGCAACCCCCAGGGAAACCGTACTGAATCCAACTCTTGTGCATCATGCATCATAGGCTAGCTTCCGGCGTGCACTTAGTACTCCAGCCTTTCCCAAAACTACTCGAGACTTACACTGACCTGGGAGTCCATCCTGAGATGTGGTCAAGTGATTGCAGCCGGTCTTGCTGGCCCAATAGCTTGAAACCACCGAAAAGAATGGCTTCTGAGGGATTGTTCGCCTCAAGCGGACCGTGGTGTCTGCAGCGAGGAGTGAACAGGACCCCTTGCGCCATGTGTGTGCGAATTTGGTACGAATGGAACGGGATGCGGAGATTTCCCACGGCTGCAACCGGCAGATATACTCTGGCTTACACTGAGCGTCCCGGCAAGCACGGCGCGCGACTAGGTCACGGTCAAGATTATCGATTATCGATTGATGGCAAGGCAGAATCGCGTCGCAACAGGCCACCGGCCGAAGGACGGGGACCACAGCGCGTCGGGTGGTTCTTGATCGTCACGTTCCTCCCTCACACATTCGCCAACGCCACAGGCCGAACAAAGAGTCTGCAAAGGTCACCTCGACGCGTTTGAAAGTTTCCCCAGGTCTACCACCTATATACTGATCTTACTTATTTACGCAGGCAGGGCGCCGTCGAACGCAGAGTCGCCGTCGACATGGAGATGCCTCAACAAGCTTATTCGACGGACATGGTCAAATTTCTCCTGGCGTTTTGCTGTGGTGACAAGCTATCAGACACCCACCGTGATGCACAAGTCTTGAACGAACGCCTCGAAGAATGTTGGAGAAAGGTGGTCCCGGTGGCCAACTCCCCCGAGATGAGGAAGCGGCTGTATGCGTAGTGCGTGACCAAATCGCGTCTCTAACCCCACCTGCACTTTTTGAACACGCCACGCAGCGAACTGTCCTCGTCCGGTGACGAACACGGCATGTATGCACCACTCTCGGACGCTCTGAACTACGGGCTCGAACGTTTGTCGGAAATCCACGTGGATGGACTACCCGAGTCCAAGGACCATATCGTATTCGTGCCATCGAATAAGGACGCGACATCCGACCGCGATTCGGAGGGTTCGTTGTTTGAGCCCGAAGTCGCCCTGATGAGGTTCTCCACTGCCTGCGATCTCCTCAAGATCAAGGTCACGAGGAGTTTAAGCGTCTCTCGGTTCGTCAGCAAGGTCCCGAAGACAACCCCCGAGAGGCATCCTCAGGCCGACCCCACCTACCGTATTGGTTGGAAAGACATCCTATCCCCAGTCGAAGTACAACAATACTCGAGCAGGAAGTGGCCTACACTGGAAACCTTTGTCAACGGGACTGCGTCAATTACCAAAGAGGATGCAGATGGGGAACTCGCCACGTCACAGAACCCGGACCCCGAGACATCTTCGTGCATCTCTGAGTCTCGAACACGTAAGATTCCTACGCTTTTCTATGGGCATGTCACTGAAAACCGAACAGTAGTGGCCTCGAAGTCCGGCAGGAGCAACAAGCGATCTGCAATCGATGCAGAGATCAGCTCCGGGACACCAAGTACAGCCAACAAGCATCAGCAAATCGTGGAAAGTCCCGCAGCCGATTGTAACTCGATAAAAGAGCTATAATCACTCATCAGCGTTGCAATTGCCGTGGAGGCTTATAACGCATTATAATCAAATAGATAGGTCTACCATTTTCGCAATAATTACGGTATCTCGCAATCGGTGAAATAGTCCGCGAGGGATATAACGAAATATATCACCTTGCAACTTTTGTGACAAACCATACAGTGCTCTTTCTTTAATTATATAGGATAGTAAACCCGGCCAGGGCTTGTCAACATTGTATGGGGGACGTCCAGGGAACCGCTCGGTTCGCACACCGTAGTATGGGGGTTTCGCAAATGATGATATTAGCAGTGGCTAGACAAGCACAAATATACACGCTACTCTAAAAAAACACTGGTATGTGGGGATAAATGAACGCGATGTTGTTTTCGCGAGATCACGAGTGATGTTGACGACTTCCGCCCAACGCAGATGAGGCGGCTTAAGCGGCGGCAGACCTCGGGAATGCCCATCCGAGGAAGTGTTGGCGATAGCGAAGGAAGACGTAGAAAGAGGTGCTGAACAGTTGCCTGTCGCACGTAGCAACATGTGATGGATGGATGTTTCACTGATAGATACTGTACCCGCACGACCACTCCGGCAGTCACCCGTCATCTAAACGGTTTAGCGGTCGGAGTGGTCGTGCTTGTATGGTACCATACTCACTCCTAATTATGCTCCGAACCTTGCGAGCAACACTGTAGGGATAGGTAAGTGCGATCGCTGCCGTACGTCCCCAAGAACCTAAACTCCATTCCAACGCCCCAGACTACCTACCGTCTCGATCAGTATTGGACGGAGGGGGATCGTCCTAGTCGCTGCCTGGCGTGGGGTCATCACCCTGGTTAGGGGACATGGGGATGGACGAGGATGGGTCCCCTCGTTGCTGGCATTCCTAGTGTATTTATACTGTGGAATTGCACCCAGATCTTGATTTGGCTAGCTTGCGAACATATTCCCTCGACTGTAACCCCGCAACCGCAACACTGAGGTTTGATGTTGACGGCCGCCCCGCCTGTTGAACCGGAGGCTTCCTTTAGCCTTACGGTCCTTAGGTCACATGACCGGGTAACGCTAATAAGCGACCCGATGTCCGGATCACGCTCTATAGCGACCCGAAGGCCGGACTATATTACATGGTCC
>Ga0307517_10002151_pt1 | contig 32012 bp, 29 predicted proteins | sample 23_EM_MG_FD_194515 | JGI IMG/M metagenome (GOLD analysis project Ga0307517, IMG submission 194515) | Populus trichocarpa ectomycorrhiza microbial communities from riparian zone in the Pacific Northwest, United States - 23_EM | ecosystem: Host-associated > Plants > Roots > Unclassified | place... | reverse complement strand
CCGGAACTCCGCCGTGTCGCCCCTGACGTCGAGTTCGTGCACGGCCCGCGCGTAGTCGAAGCGCGGCCGGCATTCGAGGTCGAAGCGCACGGTGCCGCGCACCGCCCGTACGACCCGCACCAGGCTGTGCCGGTCGCTCGGGGTCAGGCCCTGGTGGACCGGCATGTGGTCGACGATCTCGCCGACTCCGTCGGGGGACATGAACCGGGTCACCACGACGGCGGTGTCGGGGTAGTAGAGCTGCCGCCAGGTCCCTTCCGGGTGGTCGGGCGCGAGGAGGAAGTACCCGCCGCCGTCGTGGTCCAGCAGGGACGCGAAGACGCTGGGCGAGTCGAACCGGGGCGCCGCGAACCAGTCGATCACGCCCTGGGACGAGACCAGCGCCGCGGTCTGCAGATCCCCGATGAGTCCGTGGTCCTCGATCGCCGGGTAGCGCTCCATGGTGGATCCTCCTCGGACCGCCCGCGTGCCCGGTGCGGTCATTGCAGGCGTTCCGCGATGTGGTCGCCGACGCGCAGGGCGTTGGCGATGGCGGTCAGGGACGGGTTCACCGCTCCGATGCTCGGGAAGAAGCTCGTGTCGACGACATAGAGGTTGTCCAGGTCGTGGGCCTTGCAGTTGACGTCGAGCGCGGAACTCTCCGGGTCCCGGCCGAATCGGACGGTGCCCGCCTGGTGGGCGGTGGCGCCGATCGGCATGCCCTTGTGCAGATAGATGCTGTGGGACAGCAGATGGTCCTCGTGCATGCCGAGGTGGCCGAGCATGCCCTGCAGTTTGTGCCGCAGCCGCTTCAGCCCGGCGGTGTTGTTCTTCTCGTCCAGGGCCAGATGGACGCCGCCGTCGTCGTCGAGGGTGACGCGGTTGTCCGGGGCCGGCAGGTCCTCCCCGCACAGCCAGAAGTCGACGGCGTGGTGGGCGAGCACCTCGAAGGGCATGTCGGGGGTGACGGCGCCGGCCCAGCGGGGCGCCTCGCCGTGGATCTGGTCGGAGTCGGACTTGCCGAGCATCTGGATGCCGCCGAGGGGGAAGTCCCAGTCGTCGGAGCCCAGATACCAGTCGTGCAGCGCCAGGGTCTTCTGGAACCGCGTGTCGTTCGGCTCCTTGGACACCGCCATCAGGGCCAGGTTGTTGTGCCGCATGTAGTGCCGGCCCACCACGTCCGAGCTGTTGGCGAGCCCGTTCGGGTGCCGGTCACCGGCCGAACGCAGCAGCAGGACGGCCGAGTTCACCGCCCCGCAGGCCACGACCACGATGTCGGCGGAGAACCGGGCGGTCGAGCCGTCGCCCAGCTCCGCCACCACCGAGGTGACGCTCCGGCCGGTGGCGTCGGTGTCGAGCCGCCGTACGTCGGCGTTGGTGACCAGCTCGACGTTGGGGTGTTCCAGGGCGGGATCGACGCAGATGACCTGGGCGTCGGACTTGGCGCCGACCAGGCAGGGGAAGCCGTCGACGCGGTCGCAGCGGATGCAGGCGCTGCCGTGCGTGGCCCGCCCCTGGTCGTCCTGGGTGAGGTTCACCCCGATCGGGAGGTGGAAGGGGTGCAGCCCCCGCTTCTCCAGGTCATGGCTCAACTGCTGGATGCGCGGCTCGTGCTGGACCGGCGGATACGCGTACTGGGCGCTGGTCGGCCCCCCGGTGGGGTCCTCGCCGTGGCGGCCGTGGACGAGGTAGAGGTGCTCGGCCTGGGTGTAGAACGGCTCCAGGTCGTCGTAACCCAGCGGCCAGGCGGGGGAGACGCCGTCGTGGTGGCGGAGCTCGCCGAAGTCCTCGGGGCGCATGCGGAAGAGCGCGGCGCCGTAGAACTTGGTGTTTCCGCCGACGTAGTAGTTGACCTCGGGCGGGAACGGGTCCCCGTGCTTGTCGAACCAGAACTCCGGGGCGCGGTACTTCCCTTTGACGAAGACCGCGGTGGAGTCCCAGTTGTCGCGTTCGCGGGGCAGGTAGTCACCGCGTTCGAGAAGGAGGATCCGTTTACCGGTGGGAGCCAGGCGGTGTGCGAGGGTGCCGCCGCCCGCACCTGTGCCGATGATGATGACGTCGTAGTTCTGCGCGTCAGCCATGCTGGCCACCGTCCTCGGAGAACGTGAGTCCCGCCCGTACAACGTAGCTCCGCAGGGTGTTACCGGCGACTCGGGCCGCTTACAGGATCGCGAGGGGATTGACGGGGGAGCCGGTGGCCGCGGGCAGCCGCAGGGGGGCGATCACGCACAGGAACGACCAGCGTCCCTCTTGCGCGCAGAGCGGGGCGAGGTCCTCCAGCCGCAGGTAGTCGAGCAGGTGCAGGCCCATCGCGTGGACGGCGAGCACATGCACCGGGAAGGCGACGTCCGGAACCGAGCTGGGGGCGGTGTCGTTGTTGCCGTCGCTGCCGAGCACGGCCACCTGCCGCTCGGCCAGGAACTCCATGGCCGCCGGATGCAGCCCGGCCCGCGCGCCCGCCGTGTCCCAGGGGCCGAGCTCCTCGCGGCGCCGCCGGTGACCGACCCGGACGAGGAGGATGTCGCCCCGGTCCACCCGTACGCCCTGCCGCGTCTCGGCGGCGGTGAGGTCCTCGGCCGTCACACTCGTTCCGGGTTCGAGCCAGGGGACGCCGTGCAGCCCGGGGATGTCCAGGAGCACGCCTCGGCCCACGATGCCGTCGCGGGCCAGGTCGACGGACAGGGCGCTCGCCCCGTCCGGGGACAGGACGTCCGCCGCCGGTACGCCGCCGTGCAGGGTGCCGTCGTAGATGACATGGCAGAGCGCGTCGAGGTGGCTGTCGACGTCCCCGTGGATGTCCATGGCGAAGTGGTCCCGGGCGAACTCCAGGCCGTCCGGCCGGGGTATGCCGTCGGCCGGGGCGGTGAGCCGGTGCTCGGCGGCGCCGACGGGGGCGGCGAGCGAGACCGTACGGCCGGAGCGGACCTCGCGGACGGCCGCCAGCACCCGGTCGTGCGTGATGGTGTCCAGAGCTCCCCGGGGCGCGCCGCCGCCGGGGGCCGACGTGCGCAGACGGCGGTGGAGCGCACGGAACTGCGCCCCGCTCATCGCATCGGGTTGCCGCATGTCCCCACCATCCGGCAAGCGGGGCGCTCCCGCCTGTCCGAGTTGCCCGGCCCCAGGACTGCCGGGTTAATGAGAACGACCTTTCCGGGCCGGACTCACCCGCGGAGACTCGGTTGGACATGATGCACGTCCGGGCGGTGAGCCCGCCGGACCTCACAGGCCGCGTCATGGCCCTGCTGACCGCCGAGCCGTGCGTCCTGAACCTCGTCCTGCTGCCCGGCACCGTACGCAACCCCGAGGGCGACGCCATCGAGTGCGACGTCCTGACCGGGGTCGCCAACGAGGTGCTGCGGGGCCTGCGCGACCTCGGGCTGGAACGCCGGGGGTCCATCGTCCTCGACCCGGTCGACACCGCCTTCTCCGAACCGGCGGTCAGGGCGGGTGCCGAGCAGCTCGGCACCGGGCTGCGCGCGCCGGTGTGGGAGCAGGTGGAGGCCCGGATCCGGGCGGAGGGCCGGTATCCCCCGAGCTTCTACCTCTTCCTGGTCATCGCCGGGCTCATCGGCGCGGTCGGCATCATCACCAACTCCCAGATCCTCATCGTCGCGGCCATGGTGGTCGGCCCGGAGTACGGGGCCATCACCAGCGTCGCCCTGGGCCTCGACCGCCGCTCCCGGCCGCGAATCCGGCAGGGCCTCATGGCGCTGCTCGTGGGCTTCGCCCTGGCGGTGGCCGCCACCTTCCTGTTCGCGCTGCTGGTGCGGGGTCTCGGTCTTCAGCCGGAGGCCTTCGAGCTCGGGATCAGGCCGGTGTCGAACCTGATCAACACGCCCAACTTCTTCTCGCTCGTGGTGGCCTTCCTCGCCGGGGTCGTCGGCATCGTCTCGCTCACCGAGGCCCGTACCAGCGCGCTGCTCGGGGTCTTCATCTCGGTCACCACCATTCCGGCGGGGGCCGACATCGGGGTCTCGTGCGCGTTCGCCAGCTGGGACGAGGCCTGGGGGTCGCTGCTCCAGCTGCTGCTCAACATCGTCGTACTGGTCCTGGTCGGGACCGGCACGCTCAGGTGCCAGCGGGCGATCTGGCGGAGTGTCAGTGACCGTCGGCACCGCGCTGCGGTCTCCTGAGCGCGCTCTTGTCAGGCGAAGTCGGTGGCGGGGGTGGTGGCGTAGTGGCTCATCACGTCGATGACGGCCTGCTCGGTCATCTCGTTGCCCGCGTCGACCGCGTCCCTGAGGTCCCGGAAGTACTGGACGTACAGGTCCGGGGTGAAGGTGTTGATCATCACGAGCGGTTCGTCACCGGGGTTGGCGAAGGTGTGCGGGGCGCCGGGCGGGACCATGACCAGGGTGCCCGCGGGCGCCACGTGGTCGGTCGTCCCAACGGTGAACCGGGCGGTGCCGGACACGACGTAGAAGCCCTCGTCGTGCTTGGCGTGGCGGTGCTGGGGCGGGCCCTCGCTGTGCGGGGGAAGGGTGATCTCGCCGATGCCGAGGCGGTGCGAGGTCGTGCCGCCGTCCTCCATGATGCGGATGCGGGCCGGGCCGAGCTGGATGACCTCGCCGGAGTCCGGGCCGACGACTGAGACGTCGCTCATCATTTTCTCCCTGCTTTGTAAGAGGATACTCTCGTTACGATAGGGCACGCACGAACAGAAGGGGATATCGATGACGCCGCAGCAGCCGCAGCAGCCGACCGGTCGCGCCAACCAGAAACAGCGCACCTACAACGCGATCCTGCAGGCCGCAGCCGAGTTGATCCGCGGCGGCCGCGAGGTGACCATGCCCGAGATCGCCAAGGCGGCGCTGGTCTCCGAGGCCACGGCCTACCGGTACTTCCCCGACCTGGCCACTCTGCTCCGCACCGCCATGGACGAGCAGCGGCCCGATCCGGCCGAGGCGCTCGCGTCGGTGGCCGGCTCGTCCGACCCGGTCGAACGTGTCGCCGCCGCGACCGAGTACCTGCTGCGCCGCGTCCTGGACTACCAGGGAGCGGTCCGGGCCACGATCGCGGCCACCATCACCCGGCCCGCGGATGTCGCCACGCTCCGCCCGGGCATGCGCTTCGGCCTCATCGAGCACGCGCTGGCGCCGCTGGCCGCCGCCCCCGGGGCCCTCGCCCCCGCCGCCCTGCGGCAGTTGGAGCGGGACCTCGCCGTCGTCGTCAGCGCCGAGGCGCTCTTCGTCCTGACCGACCTGTGCGGCCTGGGTCCCGACGAGGCCGTCGCCAGCGCCGTGCACACCGCGACCGCCCTCACCCGAGCCGCACTGGCCCCGGGCTCGGCGCCGTAGCCGCCGGCGCGGCCTGGAGGCGGGCGGCGGTCCGGGCGGCGGTCCGGGCGGCACTGGCGGTCGCCCGGTCGGTGGTGGTCAGGACACCGAGGACCGCGACGGCGGCGCCGCAGCCGGCCAGGATCCACCAACCGGGGCGACCGGCCGCCGCGGTGAAAGCGTCGCCCGCCGCGTCGCCCGCCGCTCCGTGCGCGGCGACGAGCGAGCCCAGCACGGCCACGCCCAGGCAGTTGCCGATCTGCCTGCCGGTCGAGGCGACCGCGGCGGAGACCCCGGCCTGGGCGCGCGGCATACCGGCGACCGCCGTGGTGGTGATCGGGGTGTTGACCAGGCCGAATCCGATGCCGAACAGCACGTAGGCGGGCAGCAGGGCCAACGGAGGCGTCGCCCCGGTGACCCGGGTCAGCATCAGGGCGGCGAGCGCGATGAGCAGACCTGCGGCGACCAGCGGCGGGCGTGGGCCGCGGTTGGCGGTGAGGCGGCCGGAGACGGGCGAGGCGATGGCGGTGGCCACCGCCATCGGGGCGGTGAGCAGGCCCGCGTGCAGCGCGCTGTAGCCGCGTACGTCCTGGAGGTACAGGGTGTTGAGGAACAGGAACCCGGACAGGGCGACGAACGCCGCGACGGCGGTGACGGCGGCTCCGGTGAACGGGATCGAGCGGAAGAACTCCGGGTCGATCAGGGGCTGTTCGCGACGCCGCTCGTAGGCGACGAGCGCCGTGGCCGCTGCGGCGGCCAGCACGAGCAGGCCGACGATCGGCGGGCTGCCGTAGCCGCGGTGCGAGCCTTCCACGATCGCGTACGTGACCGCCGCCAGCACCGTGACGACCAGCACCTGGCCGACCGCGTCGGGGCGCCGCGCGGAAGCCGCCCGGGACTCGGGGACGAACAGGGCGGTCAGTACGATCGCGGCCACCCCGACCGGCACGTTGATCCAGAACACCGAACGCCAGCCGGCCGAGGTGACCAGCAGACCGCCGATCACCGGGCCGAGCGCGAGGGAGAGCCCGATCGTGCCGCTCCACACCCCGATCGCCCGGGCGCGTTCGCGGGGATCGGTGAAGGTCGCGGTCACGATGGACAGGGCGACCGGGTTGAGCATGCTGGCGCCCAGGCCCTGTACGGCACGGAACGCGATCAGCCAGGACAGACCGGGGGCCAGCGAGCAGGCCAGCGATCCGGCGGTGAACAGGGCCAGGCCGGCCTGGAACACCCGGCGGCGCCCGAGGCGGTCGGCGGTGGACCCGGAGAGCATCAGGAATCCGGCGACCGTGAGGGTGTAGGCGTCGATGGTCCACTGAAGCCCGCTGACGGAGGTGTTCAGATCCCGCTGGACGGCGGGCAGGGCGACGTTCACCGCGGTCACGTCCAGACCGGCGATCAGCAGGCTCGTACAGCACACGGCCAGGACGAGCAGGCGGCGGTGGGCGGGGAGCGGCATGGTCAGACCGTCCCGTCGGGCTTGACCACGGCGTCGACGAAGTCGCCGATGGCCCCGAGGGTGCGTCCGAGCTGCTCGATGTGCGGGAAGTGCCCGGCGTCGGGGATCGGGGCGAAGTGGCCGTCGGGGAAAGAGTCGGCGTAGCCGCGCCCGTACTTCAGGGGCGCGATGCCGTCCTGCTCGCCCCACACGACCAGCACCGGCGCGGTGACCCGGTGCAGCCGGCCGCGCAGCTTCGGGTCGTACGTGAACCCCTCGCCCCCGTACACCGCCATCGTGCGCTGGTTGGCGGCGGCGACGGCCCGCTGCTCGTCGCTGAACGAGGCGAAGTCGGGGCGGAACGCGGGGTTGGCGAAGGACAGCCGGCCCAGCTCGGCCGGGGCCACGGTGCGCGGGTCGACGACCCGGTTCTCCGCCATGTGGGCGTGGATGCCGACCGCGTTGACCAGGGTCAGCGAGCCGATCCGGCCGTGGTTGTCCCGCAGGGCCATCTCGGCGGCGATCCAGCCGCCCAGGGAGTTGCCGATCACCATGACGCCCCGCAGGTCCAGGGTGTCCAGCAGATCGAGGTACGCGACGGCCAGGTCGGCGACGGAGTCGAACCGCTCCGGGCGCTGCGTGCCGTCGAAGCCGGGGTGGGTCGGTGTGACGACGTACGCGTGCTCGGAGAGCGCGGCCGATATCCCGGCCATCGTGCGGGGGCCGGCGCCACCGTGCAGCATCAGCACGCCGGTGCCCTCGGAGTTGTCGCCGTACTCGTCGATGGTGACGGTCAGGCCGCCGGCGAGGCCGACCGTCCGGGTGACGGGGGCGGGGGCGGGGGTGGAGGTGGAAGCGGGAGTGGTCACGGTGGGTCCTTGTCATCAGGCTTCTGAGAGCTGGCTCTCATGACTATAGGGACCCTGCACGACTTTATGCAAGTTAACTCTCATGATGAATGTCGGCTACGCGATGGCGGCCTTGCTCACCCGCCGAAGCGCGCCACGGCGTCCCGCGCCCGGTCCACGGTGGCCGTGAGGCCGTCAGTGGCGTCGACGGTCGCGCCGGGCTCGTCCGGTTCGAGCGGCTCCAGCGTCTCGAACTGCGAGTCGACCAGCCGGGCGGGCATGAAGTGGCCGGTGCGCCCGGCGACCCGGGCGTTGGCGGTGTCGCGGTCCAGGGCCAGATACAGGCACCAGAGCCGTGCGCTGCCCGTACGCAGTTCGTCGCGGTACGCCCGCTTGAGGGCCGAGCAGGCGACGACCAGCCCCTGGCCGGCCCGGTCGGCCTGCCTGATCCGGTCCGCGAGAGCGCGCAGCCAGGGCTCGCGATCGGCGTCGTCCAGGGGAAGGCCGGCGGTCATCTTGGCGACGTTCGCGGCGGGATGGAAGTCATCGCCCTCCGCGAACGGCACCCCGAGCTCCTCGGCGACCGCCGCGCCGACGGTGCTCTTCCCGGCCCCCGACACACCCAGCACGACCACGATCACCGGTTCCGTCATGGCAGGAGCGTACGGAAGACACCACGTTCGGCCCCCGCCGGGAGGTGCGGCTCGCCGCGGCGTCCCATGGTTGGTTCATGAACCATCACCCTCACCAGTCCCACCTGACGGACGACCTCGACACCCGGCTTGTCACCGCCGGAGTGGTGCTCACCGCGCTCGGCGCGGCGGTGGCATGCACCGGAATGGCGCTCGCGGGCTTCGCCGTGTTCTCCGCCGGCCGCCGGATGATCCACCGTATGGAAGTGGCCCCCGCCCAGCACGCGGCCCTGAAGTTGCGGCAGGCCAAGGAGGCGTCGCGAGCCGGTATCCAGGCCTGGCAGGAGGTGGCCGCGAACGGTAACGGGTCGCCGGCGAAGCGGTCCTGACGCTCACTTCTCCCGCAGGTCGGCCTCGGTGAGGGGCTGGAGTTCGCCTCTGGTGTCCAGGCGGTAGAGCAGCACCAGCGGCGGTCCTACGAGCACCACCGCGATGACCGTGACCAGGACCAGCCAGCGAAGCGTGGTCGACGCGCCCGCCGCCTGGTCCACGGTCAGTGAGGTGGGGATCAGATAGGGCCGCTGGGCCAGCCCCCACGCGACCACGACGAGGGCGACGCTGCCGACCGCCGTGATCCTCGCCCAGCCCGTCGCCGCGCGGTACAGCAGCCCGGCGGTGGCCAGGGCGCTGACGGCGGCCACCAGGACGAGGGCCAGGCCGATGCCGCTGGTGAGGCCGTCGTAGACGTAGCGCGCGTCGTCATGGGTGACGGCCAGGCCGACGACGGCCAGCACCGCGACGACGCCGAGGCTGCACCAGGCGCGCAGCCGGAAGTAGCCGACGAGGTCGGCGGCGTCGAAGCGGCGGGCGTCGGCGGTGAGGAACACGGCCCCGAGGAAGGCCGTCGCGGCGATGGTGAGCAGCCCGGCGATCACCGAGGTCCCGTTGGCCCACGCGTCGGCGGACGCCTTCGTGCCCGGCGCGACCTTGCCGCTGGCCAGGCCCCCCACGGCGGCTCCGAGGAAGAACGGGGTCAGGAGCGAGGACACCGCGAAGACGGCGCCGTAGATCCTGCGCCGGGCCAGGCGCGTCATGGGCTTGCGCAGGGCGAAGCCCGCACCGCGCAGGACCAGCCCGACCGCGGCGAGCGCCAGGGGGAGCCACATGGCGGTGAACAGTGTCTGGAACAGGACCGGAAAGCCCGTCCACATGATCACCAGGACGAAGATGAGCCAGACGTTGTTGGTCTCCCAGACCGGCTCCATGGCGTGGTCGATGAGCCACCGGGGGCGTTTGCCCCGTTCGCTGCCGCCCGCGACGAGGTCCCAGAATCCGGCTCCGTAGTCCGTCCCTCCGGCGCAGGCGTACGCGGCCACCGCTGCCAGCAGCACCCAGGCGACGACATCCTGGATCATCGTGCACTTCCCTTCGTGGAGCCCGCCACGACTCGCGGTCCGTAAGGGGTGTCGCCTTCGGGCAGTTCGTCGGCGGTTCGCCAGCGGGTGCGCATCTTGAGTACGACGGCCAGGAAGGTGCCGAAGGCGGCCGCGTAGACCACCACGACGATGCCGAGCATCGTCCACAGCGACGAGGCCCGGGTGTCGGTCACGGCTTCGGACACGCGCATGTTCTGGTAGACGATCCAGGGCTGCCGCCCGACCTCGGTGGTGATCCAGCCGCACTCCACCGTCAGCAGGCAGGCCGCTCCGGCGAGGGCGGCGCACCGGAAGAACCACGGCGAGCGCGGCAGGTCGCGGCGGCGCAGCCAGCACCAGGCGTACCAGAGGGCGAGCAGGAGGAGCAGGCTGCCGATGGTCACCATGATGTCGAACGCCCAGTGGGCGATGGTGGCCTGGGTCGGCGTCGGGCGGTCGCTCGCGGGGACCGAGGTCAGGCCGGTGACCTTGGTGTCCGGGCTGAATCCGGCGAGGATCGAGTCCAGTTGGGGGATCTTGAGGCCGCCGGAGATCGTCCCGTCGGAATTCAGCCGTCCGAACATGTACTCCGGTACGTGGGTGCCGGTCTTCCAGACGATCTCGGCGGCCGCGAACTTCACCGGCTGCTTGTGGAAGATCGACCGTGCGATGGAGTCCCCGAGCATGAACTGCACGGGGGTGAGGATCGCGGCGACGGTGAACGGCACGGTGAAGCCGAGCCGGTGGTAGCGGTCCCGGCGGCCGCGCAGCCAGCCGACCGCGTACACCCCGGCCACGACGTACCCGGCCGTCAGGATCACGCCCGCCACGAAGTGCCAGTACTCGGGGCCGAACATCGGAGTGAACACCGCCTGCTGCACATTGACGTGCACGGGGTTGCCGTCCGCGTCGAGGGTGAAGCCGCGCGGGGTGTTCATCCAGGAGTTCGCGGCGATGATGCCGAACGCCCCCATCAGGGCCGTCAACGGCAGCGGCACACCGAGCCAGAAGTGCGTCCACGGCTTCAGCCTGCGCCAGCCGTGGAGATAGATCGCGATGAGGATCGCCTCCAGGAAGAACGCCCATGCCTCGATCCCGAAGCCCAGGCCGAAGACATCGCCCCAGCGGCCCATCATGCCCGGCCACAGCAGGCCGAACTCGAAGGACAGCACCGTGCCCGTGACGATCCCGATGGCGAACTGCACGGCCATGACCGCCGACCAGCGCCGCGCGAGCTGAAGGGCGACGGGGTCGCCCCCGCGCAGCCCGCGGTAGTGCATCAGGAGCGTGATCGCGGGCAGGGCGACGCCGAAGGGCACGAGCAGGATGTGCGAGGCCAGGGTGAAGGCCATCAGCTCCCGGGCGGGCAGCAACTGGGGCGGGGTGTCGGCCAGGAGCGCGATCGCGCTGTGCGTACCGGACATGCCGGCCTCAGCCGCCGGTCGCGAATCCGGGGAACAGCGTCATGCCGCCGTCGACGTAGATCGTCGTCCCCACGACGTAGTCGAGCAGGTCGGAGGCGAGCAGGGTCACCGCGTTCGCGATGTCGTCGGGGTCGCCGACGCGCTTGTACGGGACGAGCCGCAGTAGGTCGGCCTCGGCCTCGGGGGTGTCCCAGGCGCTGCGGTTGATGGGCGTACGGATCGCTCCGGGAGCAACCGCGTTCACCCGGATCCGGTGCGGGGCGAGCTCCTGCGCGAGGGTCGCCATGAGCATCTGTACGCCGCCCTTGGACGACGCGTAGTTCACATGCCCGGCCCAGGGGATGATCTGGTGGACCGAGCTCATGCAGACGATCTTCCCGGCGGAACGGGACACCTCCGGGACCACCCCGCGGCGCATGAACTCCTTCGCCGCCTCGCGGGCGCACAGGAACTGGCCGGTCAGGTTGACGTCCAGCACCTTGCGCCACTGGTCCATGGTCATCTCGGCGATCGGGGCGTCCCGCTGGAGTCCGGCGTTCGCCACCATGATGTCGATGGTCCCGAACTCCTTGACCATGCGGTCGACCATGTCGACGACCTGGTCCTCCTGCGACACGTCGCCCTCGTGCGCGTAGGCGCGGACCCCGAAGCCCTCGATCTCGCGCACCACCTCCTCGGCGGCGTCGCGCCCGGCGACGTAGTTCACGACCACATCGGCGCCGGCCCGTCCGAGGCCGATGGCGGTGGCCTTGCCGATTCCGGAGTTCGCCCCCGTCACGAGGGCGGTCTGCCCCTTGAGGAGGGGAGGGACAAGGAGCTGAGGACGGTCACTGACGGTGGTTTCCACTGATCTCTCCCTGTGGCCCGGTGGGATGCCCCCGTACAAGGAAGCACCGCCGGTCCACCACCGCCCGGTGACGCGACGGCGGCTAGCCCGTTGGAGTGCCGCCCCGGACCGAACGGCCCAATGCCCGGCGCCCGTGGGTCAGGCGTTGCCGCCGACCACGGTGAAGCTCCGCCACGGCACCTGCCCGGGCACACCCGGGTCGCTCATCTGCGTCGCCAGGTAGAAGGTCTCGGTGTCCGCCAGGCTGCGGCAGTCCGGACCGGTGTAGAGGATCAGGTCGTTGAGGGTGTTGTTGGCGATGTACTTGGCACCGCTGGGCGCCAGCGGGTGGCAGCCGTCGACCGGGGGGCTGTCGATCTGGAACACCCTGCCATCGGTGGTGTGGTAGATCAGCGTGCCCACCGCGTTGGAGTCCATGACGGAGCACCCCGCCGTGGCCAGCATCAGGAGCAGGGCGCCGGCGCGGATGCCGGGCCGGCGGAGATCGGCCATGGTGAGCGTCCTCGTCTGTGACAGGGCGGGGAAAGCGGTGCTTCCGTCCACGCTGCCGCTACTCCGGGACGCTGTCATCCCCAGCGGGACCAGTCGGCTGAATCAGCCGATGTAGCCCTGGAGGTCCACGAGGGCCTTGACCGAGCCGCTGGTGTTGTGGAGGTGGATGTAGCCGTCGGCGTCGACCGGGACCAGGGCGAGGACGGAGCGGGTCTCGCCGGCGACCAGGTAGAGGTTGGCGACCTTGGGCAGGGTGCCGTCGCCGTAGGCGGTGAGGTGGGTGCCACGGGTCGGCCCGGTGCCGGTGAGGTTGACCAGCACCGCGGTGGTTCCCGTGGGCACGCCGTGGACGCCGGCGACCTTGACGCTGAGCGTGCTGTTCGCGCCCAGGCTCTTGGCGAGGAGACGGGTGGGGGCGGTCGGCACGAACGGGCCGCCTGCGGGGGAGGTGGTGTCGGCCTCGGTGTAGCCCGCGAGCTGGTTGGTGAGCAGGGCCTGGAGGCCCGCGGTCAGGTGGACGTGCCCGGCGCTGTTATAGAACTTGATCTTGCCGCCGGTACAGACGGCCGGCACGGCCAGGTTGGAAACCGTCTGCCCGGCACGGTAGTTGAGGGTGACCGCGCTCGGCGTACGGCCCGCCCAGCAGTAGACACTGATCGAGCCGTTGGCGGTGCCACCGCTCACGGTGACGCCGAGGACGGCGCCGATGGTGAACATGCCGCGCCCGATTTTCGGAAGGGTGACCGTCGTGACGCTGCGGGGGCCCACCCGCGTGTCCAGCACCTTGGCAGGGGCGACCGGGGCGAGGCCGGTCATGATCATGTCGGACGTGCTGGACTTGGTCGTGTAGTAGCCCTCGACATCGGCGACGAGGTTCGTGTTGCCATGGGCGTTGTAGAGGTCGATGTAGCCGTCCTTGCCCACCCGGACCGTCGCCAGGTTGGAGTTGGTCTGCCCGGCCCGGAAGAACAGGTCGGCGGCGGCCGGGCGGCCGGTGCGGTCCGGGTAGACCGTGACAGCGCTCGCGGCGGTGGCGTTGACGTCGGTGATGTTGACCAGGACCGCGGCGACTCCTGAGGCCGGGACCCCGCCCCGGCCCAGGATCTTCACCCGGACCACGCCCCCCGGGCCGACCCGTCGCTTGGCGGCGCCCGTGCCGGACCGGGTGTCCAGTACGCGGTACGGTCCCGAGGCGAAGTAGGACACACCGACGATGGCCTTGGTGGTCGAGGTGGCCGTACGCCCGTCGGAGTCGGCGAGCTTCTGCGTGACGGTGTACGTGCCGGCGGCGGCGTACCGGTGCCTGACGGTCACACCGCTGCCGGTGACGGAGACGGCCGCGGTGCCGTCTCCGAAGGTGATCCGGTCGCTGGTGACCGGGAGTTGCGAGAAGTAGCTGGTCTCGACGTCGCAGATCGCGGTGTCCGGGGCGGAGGTGTTGGCCCCGCAGCTGACCGACCCGGTCAGCGCCGGTACCGGGAGGATCCCGAACGAGGCCTGTGCCGCGCCGAATTGCGTACCGTCGGTCCGGTCCACCACGACCGTGACGGTGTCCGTGGCGCTGCCCGTGGTGGTCGCCGTGTACGTGTGCGTGGCCGAGCCGGTCGTCGACGTGGCGGTGCCGCCGTCACCGAAGTCGAAGGTGTAGGTGAAGTCCAGGGGGTCCGACCAGGGGTTGTTCAGCGCGGTGGTGAACGTGACCGGTATGCCGACGTACACGTCGCTGGACTCGGTGACTCCGGTGACCTTGAGCGGGTCCTGGAACTCCGTCGCGCCCCGGTCGTAGGAGCCGGTACCGGCACCGGTGTCGGCGACCAGGGGGTCGTCGACCCGTGCGTTGCCGTTGCGGTCGGTGGACAGTTCACCGGGCGCGTCGGCGTCCGCCGAGTCGATGAGCGGCGAGCCCTCCGCCACGTATCCGGAGCCGTCGAGCGTCAGATCCGTCTGGTCCAGGTCGTGGGCGCCCTGGCCGGTGCCGGTCCGGAACGCCTCGGCGGTGCCGTAGGCGGTACCCGCCCAGTCGTAGTCGGTGCCGGTCGACAGCGGATTGACCGCGTTGTAGTCCGCGGTGACCTGGCCTGCGGAGGCCGCGTCCACCGTGATCTCGGCCGGGGTGCCGGTGGCGGAGCAGGTCGTGGATCCGCCTGCGGAGACGGCGGTGTTCTCGACGGAACCCGAGGTGCCGTCCGTCAGGCTGACCGCCTGTCCGCAGAGCGTGGAGATGGTGTCGCCCGCCAGCTTGATGCCGGTGGTGCCCGAGGCCGAGACGCCGCCGCCGTATTCGTACTCGAAGAGGTCGTCGGCGAGTGTGATGTCCTGGGCCCCGGCGGAGCTGGCGAAGGCCCACCCGCGCGCGCCCGGAACCGTGAGACGGGTCAGCGAGATGCCGGAGGAGGCGCCGTCGACCGTTATCGCCGCAGGCACGGTGGTGCCCGCGACGGCGGTGGACGTGATGATGGCGCGGGTGTAGCTGATGTGCCGGGAGTTGTTGATGACCAGGGCGCCGGCTCGGGACGAGGTGCGGAGCCCGACCACGTTGACGTACTCGGCGCCGGAGAACGTGGTCGCGGCCGTGCCGGCCCCGCTGACGGTGCCGGTCCCGCCGTCCCCGGGGGCCGTGTTGAAGGTGATCGGTGCGTCGGCGGTGCCGACCGAGGTGATGGTCACCGGGGCGTATGCGGTCTTGTTGGCGGCGATGCGGACGGTGTCGCCGGGCACGGCGGCGTCCGCCGCCGGCTGGATCTGGCAGAAGGGCTCCGCCTGGGAACCCGGACCGGTGTCGCTGCACACGGCGGAGGCGTTGTCGACGTACAGAAAGCTGCCCGTGTCGGCGTGGGCCGTGCCGGTGCCGAGGCCGCCGAGCAGGGTGACGAGGACAGCAGAGATTATGAGTGATCGCCTGCGCGGCATGTACGCGTTCCCCCCGGACCGGTGATGCTCCTGATGGAGCCGGGTAGAGAGTAGAGCCGCATATCTCCGTGGACGGTTGGGAGTTGCTGCTTTTTTCGTCAAATGTTCAGCGGCTCGGCGACAGGACTCCCCGGAAGGTGCGCCGGTAGGCGAGCGGTGAGACGCCGATGGCGGCATGCAGGTGCTGTCGCAGCGAGGTGCCGGTGGCGAAGCCGACCTGGCCGGCGATGTCGTCCACGGCGAGGTCGGTGGATTCCAGGAGGTGCCGGGCGCGGGCGACGCGCTGTTGGATCAGCCAGCGGCCGGGGCTCATGCCGACCTCTTCGTTGAAGCGGCGGGCGAAGGTGCGCAGGCTCATGCGGGCCCGCTCGGCGAGGTCGTCCAGGGCCAGCGGCTCGTGGAGGTTCTCCAGGGCCCACTGGCGGGCGGAGGACGTGCCGTTCGCCGAGGTCTCGGGCACCGGCCGCTCGATGTACTGGGCCTGTCCTCCGTCGCGCCACGGCGGGACGACGCAGACGCGCGCGACCTGGTTGGCGACCTCGCTGCCGTGGTCCCGGCGTACGAGATGCAGGCAGACGTCGACCCCGGAGGCGGCGCCGGCCGAGGTCAGCACGTCCCCGTCGTCGATGAACAGCACGTCGGGGTCCAGCGCGACCTGCGGGAACCGGTCGCGGAAGGCGTCCGCGAGTGCCCAGTGGGTGGTGGCCGGGCGGCCGTCGAGGAGACCGGCGGCGGCGAGGACGAAGGCGCCGGTGCAGATGGACACGATGCGCGTGCCGGGGGCGATGGCGGCGAGAGCCTTGGCCACGGCGGGGGGCAGGTCCTGGGTGATGCGGGAGGGGGCGAAGGGCGGGATGACGACGGTGTCGGCCGTGAGCAGAGCCTCCGGGCCGTGCTCGACGGTGATCGAGAAGTCGGAGCTGGTGCTCACCGGGCGGCCGTCGACGGTGCAGGTCACGACCTCGTAGCGGCCGCCCGCGGAGCCGAGGACGCGGTTCGCGATGCCCAGCTCGAAGGGGTACACCCCCTCCAGGGCCAGTACGACGACGCGGTGGGCGTTTCCCATGGCAGGATCCTGTCGGAAGTTGGCAATCATGCCATGGTACGGGACGGCGGCGCCGACGACGCTGGACGCATGACGAACACCGCCACCGCCACCGCCACCATGCGCGCCATCAGCCAGGACACCCACGGAGCCCCCGAGGTGCTCCAGGAGGTCCGCGTCCCCAGGCCCGCGCCGGGCCCGAGCCAGATCCTGGTCGCCGTACGCGCGGCCGGCGTCAACCCGACCGACTGGAAGCACCGCACCGGCGGCCTGTTCCTCGACCGCCTGCCGAAGATCCTCGGCTGGGACGTCTCCGGCGTCGTCGAGGCCGTGGGTTTCGGCGTCACCCTCTTCAAGCCGGGCGACGAGGTCTTCGGCATGCTGCCCTACCCGTACGGGGTCGGCTCCCACGCCGAATACGTGACCGCCACCGCCCGGGCCTTCGTCCACAAGCCCGCCGGCATCGACCACGTCCAGGCCGCCGCCCTCCCGCTCGCCGCCCTCACCGCCTACCAGGCGCTCGTCGACACCGCCGCGGTCCGGCCCGGGCAGCGGGTCCTGGTCCACGCGGCCGCGGGCGGTGTGGGTCACCTCGCCGTCCAGATCGCCAAGTCCCGTGGCGCGTACGTCATCGGCACCGCGAGCGCCCCCAAGCACGACTTCCTGCGCTCCATCGGAGCGGACGAGGTCATCGACTACCGCGCCGCCGACTTCGCCGAGGTCGTCAGCGACATCGACGTCGTCCTGGACACCCTGTCGGGCGCCACCCGGGTCCGCTCCCTCGACGTGCTGCGCCCCGGCGGCATCCTCGTCTCCATCCTGCCCGGGACCGACCCCGACGAGGCGTCGAAGGCCGCCGCGCGGGGCGTACGGGTGGAGACCCTGCTCGTCGAGGCCGACCACGCCGGCATGAAGGCCATCGCGGATCTCGTCGAATCCGGCGCCCTGCGGGCCCACATCGAGGCGACCTTCCCGCTCGCCGAGGCCGCCAAGGCCCACGCCCTTGGGGAGACCGGCCGCACCACGGGCAAGATCGTGCTGGTGGTGGATGAGGCGTAGCGGGTGTCAGTGGCCGCTGAGCAGGCTGAGCACCTGGTCGTAGCGGCCCTGCGCCTCGGCGAAGCGGAGGAACTTCACATTCTCGACGAGGATCTCGTCGGCGTCGGGCCGGGTTTCGAGCAGGGTCATGACCTCGGAGAGGTAGTCCTCCAGCGGCATGGCCTGCTCGGAGTTCTCCTGCCCCATGAGCGGGGTTTGCACGGCGGGCGGTACGAGTTCGATGACCTGGATGCCGGTGTCCGCGAGCTGGACGCGGATGCCGCAGGTCAGTGAGTGGATCGCCGCCTTCGTGGCGCTGTAGGTCGGGGTCAGCGGCAGCGGCACGAAGGCGAGGCCGGACGAGACGGTCATCAGTACGGCGTCCGGCTTCGGGGCGAGGAACTCGGTGAACTCGGCGATCAGGCGCAGCGGGCCGAGCAGGTTGGTGGCGACCGTGGCCTCGGCCGTGCTGAGGAAGTCCGCGGTGTGGAAGTCCTCCGGCTGCATGATCCCGGCCATGGTGATCAGCACGTTCGTCTCGGGGAAGCGCGTGCGGACCGTCTCGGCCGCGGCGGTGACGGAGGCGGGGTCGGCGGTGTCGATCACGACGGACTCGATGCCGGGGTGCTCGGCGGTGATCCGGCGCAGCAGCTCCTCGCGGCGGCCGCCGACGATGACCTTGTTGCCGGCCGCGTGGAAGCGCAGGGCGAGGCCGAGGCCGATTCCCGACGTCGCGCCGGGGATGAAAATGGTGTTTCCGGAGCTCTTCATGGTCCCAGTCGACCCGACCGCGTGAAACGCAACCAGGGCGGGCTTGTCCACTGACTCGCAGGTCGTGGTTAAGCACCGGCCCACCCCTCGATACTGGGACCATGAACCGCTCAGAGCTGGCGGATTTCCTCCGGGTCCGCCGCGAGGCCCTGCAACCCGAGGACCTGGGGCTGCCGCGCGGTCCCCGGCGGCGGGCTCACGGTCTGCGCCGCGAGGAAGTCGCGGAGATGTCCGGCATGTCCACCGACTACTACGCCCGCCTGGAGCGGGGAAGCGGCCCGCTGCCGTCCGAGCAGATGGTCGCCGCGCTCGCGCGCGGGCTGCGGCTGTCGCTGGCCGAACGCGACCACCTGTTCACGCTGGCCGGGCATGCCGCACCCCGGCGCGCTCTCCGCAGCGATCACGTCGGTCCGGGGCTCATGCGCATCCTCGACCGGATGCAGGACACCCCGGCGCAGATCATGGGCAGCCTCGGCGAGACCCTCGTCCAGACGAAACCGGCCGTGGCGCTGCTCGGCGAACAGACCCACTACACGGGCCTGGCCAGGAGCAATGTCTACCGGTGGTTCACCGACCCCTCGTCGAGGCTGATCTACCCCGCGGCCGACCATCCGTCCCACGGGCGGATCTACACGGCCCAGCTACGGCAGGTGGCGGCCCGGCAGGGCCCCCGCTCACCGGCCGCGGCGCTCGCGAACCGGCTGCTCGGGGAGAGCGAGGAGTTCGCCGCCATCTGGAACGACCACCAGGTCGGGCTGACGTACGCCGAGGAGAAGCGCTTCGTCCACCCCGAGATCGGAGAGCTCACGCTCCACTGCCAGTTCCTCCTCGACCCCGACCAGGAGCATTGCCTGCTGGTCTTCACGGCGACGCCCGGCACGGACAGCTACGACCGGCTGCAACTGCTGACGGTCGTCGGAAACCAGCAGCTCACCGCTCCCTGATCGTCGCGGCGGCGCGCTGCAGCTCGGTGAGCACCGTCACGACGGCTCGGCGCGCTGTGCGCTCGGGGCGGTGGAGTACGTCGATGCGGCGGCCGGCGTGCACGCCGGAGAGCGGCCTGAGGACGACCGCGGGGTGCGGGCGGGTGGTCCAGCGGGGCATGAGGGCGACCCCGCCGCCGGCGGCGACGACCTCGGCGACGACGGCGAACTCGTTGACGCGGTGGACGATGTCCAGGCGGCGGTTCGCGGCCGCGGCGATGGCGTCGATGGTGGCCATCAGGGGGAAGCCGTCGTGGACGCAGATCCAGGGGTGGTCGGCGACATCGTGCGGGAGCAGGCGCCGTTTGGCGGCGAGGGGGTGGCCGGCGGGCATGGCGACGTCGAGCGGCTCGTGCAGCAGCGTGGTGACGGACACGGTCCGCGGCCACGCGGGGGCGTGGTCGAGGCGGTGGGCGAGGACCAGGTCGTAGTCACGGGTGAGCCGTGGGAAGCGGTCCTGGGCGACGTCCTCGTCGGCGAGGGCGAGCCGGGGGCTGCCGGGGGCGGAGAACGCGGACAGCAGGAGCGGGGCGAACGCGGCGGCCGCGCTGTTGAAGGCGGCCAGGGTGACGACGCCGTCGGGCCGGCCGACGAAGTCGTCGACGGTGTGCCGGGCCCGGGCCAGGGCGGTCTCCACGTCGATCGCCGCGCCCGCCAGAGCCTGCCCGGCGGGGGTGAGCACGAGCCGCCGTCCGTCGCGTTCGGTGAGCGGGACGTGGATCGAGCGCTGGAGCAGCCGCAGCTGCTGGGAGATCGCCGAGGGCGTCACGAGCAGTGCCTCGGCGACCGCGGTGACGCTGCCCAGCTCGCCGAGCTCGCGCAGGATCCGTAGCTGCCGTTCGTCCATGATCCGAGTGTAGGAGAACTACAAGGTCGCTTGAGAAGTTCGTACTGGGCTTCATCGTCGCCGACCGGCACCGTAGGGGCTGTGCCTCATACCCGCCGTACCGACCTGGTACTTCTGCTTGTCGCGATCGTCTGGGGTTCCAGCTACCTCGCGGCGAAGACGGCCACCGACGCCCTCCCGGTCCTGGTGGTCCTGTTCGCGCGGTACGCGATATCCGCGCTCGTCTGTCTTGCATTCGTATGCCGTTCCCTCCGCTCCTTCAGCTCCTTCAGCCGTGACGAGGTCCGCGCCGGCGCCGTGCTGGGGGTCACTCAGGCGGCCGTCCTGCTGCTGGAGACGTACGGCGTCGCGCACACCAGCGCCGCCAACGCGGGCCTGATCATCAGCCTGACCATCGTGCTCACCCCGCTGCTGGACCGCGCGAGCGGGCGCGGCGGGCTGCCGCCGAGGTTCTTCGCCGCCGCCGGTGTGTGCGTGCTGGCCGTCGGGCTGCTCATGGCCGGCAACGGGCTGCACGCCCCACGGACCGGCGACCTGCTGATGCTGGCCGCGGCAGTGGTGCGGGCGGGGCATGTCGCGCTCGTCGGGCGGCTCACGGCGGGGGCGGGCCGCGAGGTGCGTCCGCTGCACCTGACGGCCGTCCAGACGGTCGTCGGCTCGGCGCTGTTCGCCGTGCCCGTCGCGGGCGACCTGCCGGCGCTGGCCCACGCCGGCGCCACGACATGGACCGAGCTGGTCTACCTCGCCCTCTTCTGCAGCGTCTTCGCCTTCCTCGCCCAGACCTGGGCCGTCCAGCGCAGCTCCGCCAGCCGGGCCAGCCTGCTCCTCGGTACGGAACCGGTCTGGGCCGTCGCCGTCGGCGTCTGCCTCGGCGGCGAACGGCTCACCGTCCTCGCCGCGCTCGGCGCGGGACTGATGGTCGCCGGTACGTACTGGGGCCAGAGCGTCGAACGGAGCCACCGGACGGGCCTGATTCAGCCCGTCCGGCGATTGAGGACGCAGCCGTAGGTCACGCGGGGACGGCGACCGCGTTGAACGTCGTGTCCGGCAACTGCGGGCTGGTGAAGCGCGCGTTGACCAGGTAGAGCCGGTCGCCCCAGCGGGCGGCGGTGGTCGGGACGTCGAAGCGGGAGTCGGTGATGGTGCGGCTCAGGGTGGCCGAGAGGGCCTTGGCGTCGAGGTCGAACACGCTGATGAGGTTCAGCCGGTTCTGTACGACGTACAGGGTGCGGCCGATGCGGAACAGACCGTCGCCGTTGGCGACGTCGGCCGCGCCGGTCAGGGCGATCTCGGTGGCGTAGCCGGTCTCGACGTCGACGTTGTAGAGCTTGCCCGGCGTGCTGCTGACGACGATCAGGTTGCGGCCGTCGGGGGCGCCGACGATGCCGTTGGCGTTGTTCGCGTTGGGGGTCTGCACCCAGTCGCCGGTGAGCGGCAGGGCGCGGATCTCGCCGCCGTCGCAGCCGCGGGGGACGCCGTAGAGCACGCTGTCGCGCGAGTCGGTGAACCAGGCGCGGTCGCCGAGGAGGATGACGTCGTTGATGAAGTGGCCGGTCGGGTCGGTCAGTTGGTAGGTGGTGACGAGCTCGCCGGTGCGGGAGTCGACGACCCGCGCGACGCCCGTGCTGCCGGCGATGTAGAGCAGGCCGTCATGGTCAAGCTTGAGCCCGACGGACACCAGGCCGGTGGCGCCCGGGTAGAGGATGCCGCCCTCGCCGGTGCGCAGGTCGGTGCGGTAGACAGCGCCGTTCGCGCGCGATCCCATGTAGGCGTACGGCTTCGCGCCGATGGTTATCCCCTCGGGGAGGAAACCGTCGGGGAGCGGGAACTCCGTCGGCCAGGCGGTGGCGGCGTTCGCCGTGCCGACGGGGGTCGCTAACGCGAGCGCCGCCACGGCCGCGCCGCCGAGCAGGGCGCGGCGGGACGGGCGGGGGTGGTTCCGGGTCATGGTTCAGGGCCTCCGTGAGAGTGGGGTGGGGCTCTGCGGACTCAAGGGCTCAACGCGCGTCAGTATGCCGTCGTCTGCGTCAGCAGGTAGTCCTTCAGGAAGGCGTACTTGGCGTCGCTGTCGGCCGCCGGGAGGGTGGCGAAGTTGTCGCCGAGTTCCATGGCGATCGGCTTTGACGTGCGCAGGGCGGGCCAGGCGGGCAGGGAGCGGCCGTTGGGGTTGCCGGTGGCCACGAAGTTCGCGACGTAGGAGGACGTGGTGTCGGCGATCGCGTAGTCCTGCTCGGTCCAGGGGCGGTCGGTGCCGTAGAGGTTGCCGAACAGGTAGTACTTCTCCGCACCGTGGTAGGCGCCCGCGCCGTTGGCGGGCTCGATCGGGTTGGTGGGGTCGGTGCCGGGAGGGGCGTGGGTCCACCAGTAGTTGTAGATGGGGCTGCGGTTCCCGGCGGTGTTGCGGAACTGGGTGCCCCACAGGAAGGTGGAGACGCGTTCCTCGTCGCGCGCGTAGTTGTTGTACTGCGCGGCCGCCTCCGTGTCGGTGGCCGCCGGGTAGAGCGCCAGGAACCGCGCCGCGCGGTCGCCGAAGGTGGTCGTGGCGTACGCCTGGTACTGGGCGACGGTCATCGCGAGGGTGACCGAGGCGCCGTTCTCGTCCTTGTTGTTGCCGGTGAGGACCGGCACGTCGGCCTCGGTCCGGGACTCCATGGCGCCGGTGTAGGTGGTCGGCAGTACGTAGCCGTCGAGGACGTTGCCGAAGCTGGTGCCGGCGGCCGGGGCGCCCGAGGCGTAGACCTTGGCGACGATCTCGTCCGCGGTGAGCGCCCGCAGCTCGGCCGTCGAGGAGGCGCCCATGTACGCGGCGAAAGCAGTGCCGTTCGCCTCGGCGGCGGCCAGTGTCGAGTAGCCGCCCGCCACATGGCCGAGCGCCGGGTCCTTGGTGTACTGCACGCCGGCCGCCAGCAGGGCCCGGTGGTACAGGCCCCGGGCGAGCCGGGAGATCATCGAGATGTTGACGAACGACGAGCCGTGCGACCAGCCGGCGATGGTCACCCGGTCCGGGTCGCCGCCGAACGCGGCGATGTTGCGCCGGATCCACTTGAGCACCGCCACCGTGTCCAGCACACCCCAGTTGCCGGAGCCGCCGTGCCCGCCCTCCGCGCTCAGCCCGGGGTGGGCGAGGTTGCCGAAGGCGCCGACGCGGTGGTTGTAGGTGACGACGACCGCGCCCTTGGCGGCCAGGTTGGCGCCGTCGTAGACCGGCTGCGAGGCCCACATGGCGGAGTTGCGGCCGCCGTAGATCCACACGAACACCGGGCGGCGCTCCCGCGAACCGGCCGCGCCCGTCCAGACGTTGAGGTTCAGGCAGTCCTCGCTCAGCGGCGGCACCTTCTCGGCGGCGATCCCGGTGACCGGCTGCGGGCAGGCCGCGCCCCAGGTGTCCGCCGCGCGCACGCCCTTCCATGACGGCGCGGGCTGCGGCGCCCGCCAGCGGTTCGGCCCGGCGGTGGAGGCCGCGTAGGGGATGCCCTTGTAGACCGTGATGCCGTCGAGCGCCGCCGGTACGCCGGTCACCAGGCCGGAGGCCGTACGCACCGGCTTGCCGGCGCTGCTTTTGGCAGCGGCCGACGCCGGGGCGGCCTCCAGGCCGCCGCCGACCAGTGCCGTACCGACCGCGGCACCGGCCGCGCGGCCGAGAAAGCCGCGGCGGCCGGTCGTGTTGCGCGAACTCATGAGGTCTCCCGTCGAATGCGGAACGAGTCGCCTCATGCTGTGCCGGGCCGCCGCGGGCGTGAAGACACATCGCTGTAACTCACAGCTTTTGACGTGGAAACTTAGATTGCACACCCGTACGGCTCGGCCGCCGGACAGGCCCTACGTGCGCTTCCACTGCTGGTTGGTGCGCTTGTTGCAGGTCCACAGCTGCACCGACGACCCGTTCGCGGTGGCCGCCCGGTTCACGTCCAGGCACAGCCCCGACTGGGTGGCGGTCAGGGTGCCGTCGGAGTGCAGCGTCCACTGCTGGGCGGACTGACCGCCGCAGGTCTGGATCTGCACCTTCGTCCCGGCGGCGGAGGCGTTGCCCGCCGTGCCCAGGCACCGCGTCCCGAAGACGGTCACGGTGCCGCTCGCGGTCAGCGTCCACTGCTGGTTGGACTTGCCGCTGCAGTCCCAGATCTGCAGGGCCGTGCCCGAGGTCTGCGTCGCGTTGGGCACATCCAGGCAGCGGCCCGAGCCGGTGCCGCGCAGCGGTCCGGCGCCGGTGGTCAGAGCGGTGACGATGCCGTCGTACGCGGGCTTCCTGGCCAGGTTCGCGTCGTAGGGCAGCGCCGCGCCCTGGCCGGAGAAGACCGAGGGTATCCAGGAGTACTTGTCGGTGTAGTCCCATACGGTGACGCCGACGCAGCGCGAGACGGCGACGCAGGCGCTGACCACCGACCGGTAGTCGGTGGCCTGCTGGGCGTCCTTGGCGGCGGTGCGCGGCAGGGTCAGGCGGATGTCCAGCTCGGTGAGCGCCACATCGACGCCCAGGTCGGCGAAGCGCTGCATGTTCTGCTGGAGGGTGGCGGGCACCTGGCCGGTGATGAGGTGGGCCTGCATGCCCACGCCGTCGACCGGGACGCCCTGCGAGACGAGCGACTTGACCAGGTTGTACAGGGCGTCGCTCTTCGCTCCGGTGCCTTCGACGCTGTAGTCGTTGATGTACAGCTTGGCGGCCGGGTCGGCGGCGTGCGCGGTGCGCAGGGCGTCCGCGATGTAACCGCTGCCCATCGCGTTGTAGAAGGGGTTCGGGCGGTACGAACCGTCGTCGTTGAAAGCCTCGTTCACCACGTCCCAGGCGTAGATCCCGCCCTTGTAATGCTTGACCTCCTGGGTGATGTGGTTCTCCATCGCCGCCTGCACCTGGCTCTTGGGCAGGGCGGACACCCAGCCGGGGAGCTGGCTGTACCAGACCAGGGTGTGGCCGCGGACGAGCTGGTTGTGGCTCTTGGCGAAGGCGGTTATTGCGTCGCCCTTGGTGAAGGCGAACTGCCCCTGGGCCGGTTCGGTGGTGTCCCACTTCATGGTGTTGCCGGGGGTGATGGCACCGAACTCGCTGCCGAGGAGGGCGGAGTAGGCGGAGTCGGACAGCTCGGAGTTGTCGGTGGCCGAGCCGAAGTAGAGCTTGCCCTTCGCCTTGGCCAGCTGGTCGAGCGTCGTCGCGGTGGCGGCGCCGGCATGCATCACCAGCGGGACCGCCCCCAGGCCGGCGGCCGTCACCGCGGCGAGGACCAGGGCCGCCGCGCGGCGGCGGGCGCGGCGGCGCCGGTGGGACGACGGCCGGGCGGGCGGCGGCGTGGGGGTGGTGAGTGACACGGACCTGGTCCTCTCGACCGTACAAAGCTGACGCTCTGTGTGGTCGCCGGGTCCTCACAAGGTTGCCGTGGTGCGCCGCCGAATTCTCCCCGGGTCGTCAGCCGATGACGGCTACGGGGGCGTCCCAGGCGTTGCTGTCGATGCCGACCTTCACGTCGCCCCAGGTCTCGGAGTGGCTGCCCTTGTACTGGTGCCCGCGGCGGTGGCCGGTCCACTGGGTGGGGAGCAGGTAGTTGCTGCTCTCGGTGGTGTCGTCCACGCCGTTCCAGTTGGCGAACCAGATGATGTCCGGCAGGCCGGTGGTCCCGGCGGTGGCCGCCGCCGACATGCGCTTGATGCCGGAGCCGCTGCTGCTGTAGAAGCCGGCCCAGTAGCCCTTGGTGTGGACGGCCTTGACCCAGGCCCGGGTGTAGGCCAGTACGGCGGGCGCGCAAGTGGTGTCGCCGGACGGGACGTTGTAGTTCTCCATGTCCAGGTAGACCGGGCTGCCGGGCTGCATGCCCAGGGCCTTGGCGGCGGCTGCGGCGTCGGCGGCTTCGGCGGTGCCCAGGGCGGCGGCCTCGGTGGGGTCGGTGCTCATCCGGAAGGTGCGGGTGGTGCAGGGCGCCTGGGAGCCCATGTATATCGGGATCAGCTTCCAGCCGTCGGCGGTCACGCTCGCCACCCATGAGCTGGTGAGATTCGCCTGGGTCGTGTCGAAGCGGCTGACGCCGCCGATGTAGACGCCGACCGCGCCGAAGGGGGAGGTGCCGGACCACGCCGTCATGGTGGCGAGGTCCGGCGCGGTGTAGTGGTCGAACGCCTCGCCGGTGAAGACCTTGGGTGTGGCCAGCACGACGGTGACCGCGACGGTGTTGCTGGTGGCGCTGTGGGACAGCGCGGTGGCGCGGACGACCACGCGCAGCTTGGGGGTGCCCGAGGCGGGCGCGGGCCAGTTCACCGTCGTGCAGATGTTCTTGGCGGTCGAGCCGGAGACGCAGGTCCCCGCCTTGGAGGCGGTGACGCTCTGGGTCGCGACGGTCTTCCAGGTGGTGCCGGAGGCCTGCTGGAGGACGACGGTTCGTACGGTGTCGTACTTCGACGTCGTCCCGGCCACGGCGACGGCCACCTTGTGGCCCCAGACGACCTTGGCGGGCGCCTTGATCGTGGCCTTGGTGCCGTTGAGCGCGACCGTCGCCTTGGACGTGGTCCCGGACGCGGCCTTCCAGGTGCCCTTGACCGGTACGTAGACCTTGAACTTGAAGGTGCCCGCGCCGGTGCTCGACGTCTTGAGCGTGAAGTGGTGCGTGGAGTTCGTCGTGCCGGTGGCTATCGTCTTCCAGCCGGAGGCGGTGCTGCGCTGGAAGTACACCGCGCGCCCCACGGGGCCGGTGGCGGTGCCCGCCGCCTGCAGAAAACCGCCCGCGTACTTCGAGTACGTCAGGGTCCACGTCACCTTGGTGGTGTGGGTGGGGGTCGCCGCCGCGGCCGGGGTGGCGGCGACGACGCCGAGGACGACGAGTGCGGCAGTGGACACGACGGTGAGTCTGGGCACAGGCGGCACGCGGGGTCCTTCGGGTCATCGGGTCATCGGTGCGACAGAGCGCGGAGACCGGCTTTATAGCACACGGAGCTTGCCCCAAGATGCCCCGGGACGGGGCCGGTTGACCGCCACACCGCCCGCTCCGGGAGAGCAGGACGCCCCATGGGGGTGTAGCGGGCTACACCACAGGTTCGGGAGAGCGGTCCCTCGTGGCGGCGGGCCTGTGACGGGATCGTTGATCTCGCCAGGTCAACGGCTCCCCGACGGGGAAATCCCTGGCCCTCCCGAAAGGAAAAACCCCGTGAAGGCGCTGCTCTCCTCCAAGCCCGTCCTGTGGTTCCTGTTCCTGTTCAACCTCGTCGTGGCCGCGATCGCGCCCTTCGCCGTCGACGGTGCCCAGGGCGTCATGACCGGCGTCGGCATGGGCGTCGTCTCGCTCGGAGCGGGCGTCAGCCTCCTCAAGGGCCGCGGCCGGCAGCAGGAGGCCTGAGCATGGCTACGTTCCTCTATCGGCTGGGCCGTCTGGCCTTCCGGCGGCGCTGGTACGTCGCCCTGCTGTGGGTCGCCGTACTGGTCGGCGTCGGCTTCGGCGCCGCCAAGGCGCCGGCCGCCCCCGATGACACCAACTCCATGCCGGGCATCGAGTCCCAGAGAGCCTTCGACCTGCTGGAGCAGCGCTTCCCCGGCACCGCCGCCGATGGGGCCAACGCGCGGGTGGTGTTCGTGGCCCCGGGCGGGCAGAAGGTGACGGCTGCGGACAACCGGGCGGTGATCGAGAAGTTCGTGGACGAGGCGGCCGACGGCAAGCAGGTCGCCAGTGCGGTGGGCCCGTTCCAGGCGAAGGCGGTGAGCAAGGACGCCTCGACGGCGTACGCCACCGTCACCTACAAGGTGAAGGCCGACGACCTCACCGACGCCGCCAAGAAGAACCTTCAGGACGCCATCGACCAGGCCAGGGATTCCGGCCTGACCGTCGAGGTCGGCGGCACCGCGCTCGCGACGCAGCCAGCCGCGGGCGGCTCGGCCGAGGCCATCGGCATCGCGATCGCGGCCGTCGTCCTGCTGGTGACTTTTGGTTCGATGGCCGCCGCCGGGCTGCCGCTGCTGACCGCGATCCTCGGTGTCGGCATCAGCATGGCCTCGATCCTGGCCCTGGCCAGCACGTTCGGCCTGTCGGAGACGACCGGCACGCTGGCCACGATGCTCGGCCTGGCCTGCGGCATCGACTACGCGCTGTTCATCGTCTCCCGCTACCGCGAGGAACGAGCCAAGGGCCACACGCCTCAAGAAGCGGCAGGTCTGGCCGCCGGCACGGCCGGGTCGGCGGTGGTCTTCGCCGGACTGACCGTGGTCATCGCGCTGGCCGGGCTCTCCGTCGTCGGTATCCCGATGCTCACCAAGATGGGCCTGGCCGCCGCCGGAGCCGTCGTCATCGGCGTCCTCATCGCACTGACGCTGGTCCCGGCACTGCTGGGCTTCTGGCCCAACGCCGTACTGTCCCGCCGGGCGCGCAAGCGCGGCCGGGCCAAGGACGGCGGCGAGAACAACGGCGGCAGCCGCTGGGCCCGGTTCGTCCTGCGCCGCCCCCTGCCGGTACTCATCGCCTCGGTCGCCGGTCTGGGCGCGCTCGCGATACCGGTCATGGACCTTCAGTTGGGCATGCCCGGCGACGAGGCCAAGGCCACCTCCACCACCGAGCGCCGCGCCTACGACGACCTCGCCAAGGGCTTCGGCCCCGGCTTCAACGGACCCCTGACCATCGTCGTGGACGCCAGGGGCGCCGACGACCCCAAGGCCGCCGTCACCACGATCACGCAGAAGATCGGCGCCACCGAGGGAGTCGTGTCCGTCTCCGCGGCCCGGTTCAACAGCGCCGGTGACACGGCGGTCTTCTCCGCCGTCCCGTCCACCTCGCCCACCAGCGAGCAGACCAAGGACCTCGTCAAGACCATCAGGGCGCAGCGCCCCGCGACCGAGGCCGCCGCAGAGGGAGCGGACTTCGAGGTCACCGGCACCACCGCGCTGAACATCGATGTGGCCCAGAAGACCCAGAACGCCCTCATCCCCTACCTCATCGTCGTGGTGGGCCTCGCCTTCCTGCTGCTGATGGTGGTGTTCCGCTCGATCCTCGTACCGCTCAAGGCGGCGGTCGGCTTCCTGCTGTCGGTCCTGGCGGCCCTCGGCACCGTCATCGCGGTCTTCCAGTGGGGCTGGGGCGCGAGCCTGCTGGGCGTGGAGACCACCGGCCCGATCATGAGCATGATGCCGATCTTCCTGGTGGGCATCGTCTTCGGCCTCGCCATGGACTACGAGGTCTTCCTGGTCGCCCGCATGCGGGAGGCGTACGTCCACGGGGACGAGCCCGGCCAGGCGATCGTCAGCGGGTTCCGGAACAGCGCCCGGGTGGTCGTGGCCGCCGCGCTGATCATGATGGCGGTGTTCTCCGGGTTCATCGGCGCCGGCGAGTCCATGATCAAGATGATCGGCTTCGGCCTCGCTATCGCGGTCCTCTTCGACGCCTTCGTCGTACGCATGGCCCTGGTCCCCGCCGTCCTCGCCCTCCTCGGGAAGGCCGCCTGGTGGATGCCCCGCTGGCTCGACCGGATCCTGCCGCGGGTCGATGTCGAGGGCGAGGCCCTCACCCGTCAGTCCGTCCCTGTCCCCGCTCCTGTCCCCGCCCCGGCTGCCGCTCCGGCCCCCGCCCCCGGCCCGGTCCACGCCCGGGCCGAGCTCGTCGACGACAGGACAACCCGATGAAGACCTCCACCCGAGCCACCCGAGCCGGACTGGCCGCCCTGGCCGTGAGCGGCGTACTCCTCGTGGCGGCCGGCTGCGACCCGAAGGACGGCGACCCGGTCTCCGCCGCACCCCGCAAGGCCTCGGCCGCAGCCCCCATCACGGCGGACAGCCAGTACGTCGCGCTGGGCGACTCCTACACCGCCGGTCCGGGCATCCCGGACCAGACCGGGACACCCGCCGGGTGCGAGCGCTCCGACCGCAACTACCCGTCACTCGTCGCCCGCGAACTGGGCATCAAGACGGCCGACTTCCGCGACATGAGCTGCAGCGGCGCCACCATCGCCGACCTCTCCACCGCCCAGTCCACCGACGACGGGGACAACCCGGCCCAGCTGTCGGCACTGTCCGGCGCGACCCGGCTGGTCACCCTCGGTATCGGCGGCAACGACATCGACTTCAGCGCGATGATCAAGAAGTGCGTCACGGCAGGCGTCTTCTACTACGCCACCGGCAACGGCAAGTACACCGGCGACACGCCCTGCCAGGACAGTTACGTGTCCGGCGGCACCGACACCGTCCGGCAGAAGATCGACGCGGCGGGCGAACAACTCGCGGACGCGCTCGGCGACATCGAGCGCCGCGCCCCCAACGCCGCGGTGTACGTCGTGGGATACCCGGCGGCCCTGCCCTCCGAGGCCGGAAACTGCGGCCGCGAGATGGGGCTCGCACCCGGCGACGTGACCTTCCTCCACCGGGAGCAGCAGCGGCTCAACACCGTGCTGCGGCAAGCGGCGAAGGCCGCCGGGTCCGGATACGTCGACACGTACACGCCCTCCGTAGGCCACGACGCCTGCTCGGCCCGCACCACCCGCTGGATCGAGCCGATGATCCCCCTCGCCCCCGCCGCCCCCGTCCACCCCAACGCGCGCGGTGAGCGCGGCATGGCGGACGCGGTCCTGAGCACGCTCAGGAGCTAGCGCGGCGCGGCCCCAGCGCGGAGTCCGGAGCGTGGTGCCAGACTGGTATCGGGGAGGGATGGAGGCTGTCATGGGTTTCTACGCCGAGCAGGTCGTCCCTCGGATCGTCAATGTCGCGTGCGGCATGAAGCCGGCCGAGGAGCTTCGCCGCCGGGTCTGCCAGGGCCTGCGGGGGACGGTCATCGAGATCGGGTTCGGGTCGGGGCTGAATGTGCCCTTCTACCCGGTGACCGTCACGCGGGTGGACGCGGTCGAGCCCTCCGACGTCGGCTGGAAGCTGGCGGCCAAGCGGCTCGACGAGTCGCCGGTGCCGGTGCGGCGGGCGGGTCTGGACGGTCAGTCGCTGCCGTTCGAGGACGACACGTACGACGCTGCGGTGTCCACGTGGACGCTGTGCACCATCCCGGACGCCGTCGCGGCGCTGCGCGAGGTGCGCCGGGTCCTCAAGCCGGGCGGGACGCTGCACTTCGTCGAACACGGACTGGCCCCGGACGAGAAGGTCCGCCGCTGGCAGCACCGGCTCGATCCGCTGGAGCAGCGGCTCTTCGCGGGGTGCCACCTCACCCGTCCCATCGTCGGGATGCTGACGGAGGCGGGCTTCACCATCCAGGACGTAGAGGTCTTCTACGAGAAGGGCGCCCCCAGGTTCCTGGCCGCCGACTCGCTCGGCGTCGCGGTGTCCCCCGGCTGAGGCACCCGGTCCTCATCCCCCGCCCGACAGCAGCAGTTCGTGCAGCTCGGCCGAGAGCCGGGCCAGCTCGGTCCGGTGGACGTCGTGGCCCAGCGAGCGGGGGCGGGGGATGCCGATGTCCAGGACGGTGCGCACCTGGCCGGGGCGGGGGCTGAGCACGACGACGCGGTCGGCGAGCAGTACGGCCTCGTCGACGGAGTGGGTGACCAGGACGACCGTGGCCGCGTATTCGAGGTGGATGCGCTGCAGTTCGACGGAGAGCTCCTCGCGGGTCAGCGCGTCCAGCGCGGAGAACGGCTCGTCCATGAGCAGCACCTCCGGCCGCTGGATGAGGGACCGGCACAGGGCGACGCGCTGCTGCATGCCGCCGGACAGCTCGTGCGGCAGGCGCCGCTGAAAGGCGTCGAGGCCCATCGTCGTGAGCAGGCGTACCGCCCGGTCGCGGTACTCGGCGCGGGGCAGACCGGAGATCTCGACCGGCAGCAGCACGTTGTCCAGCACGGACCGCCAGGGCAGCAGGGCCGGCCGCTGGAAGAGCATGGCGACCTCGCGGCGGGGTCCGGTGACGGGCAGTCCGCCGATCCGGATGTCCCCCGAGGAGGGCGGCAGCAGTCCGGCGATCAGCCGCAGGAGCGTGGACTTGCCGCAGCCGGAGCGGCCCACGACGGCGACGAACTCACCCTCGGCGGCGGTCAGATCGATGCCGTGAAGGGCCTGCACGGTGCCCTTGCGGTTGGTGAACTCCTTTGACACCGCACTGAGTTGGATCATGGCTGACTCCAACGGGTCGTGTGACATGCACGTGTAATATCTGAAAGATCGTCACATGAGCCT
>Ga0307517_10002150_pt1 | contig 32017 bp, 21 predicted proteins | sample 23_EM_MG_FD_194515 | JGI IMG/M metagenome (GOLD analysis project Ga0307517, IMG submission 194515) | Populus trichocarpa ectomycorrhiza microbial communities from riparian zone in the Pacific Northwest, United States - 23_EM | ecosystem: Host-associated > Plants > Roots > Unclassified | place... | reverse complement strand
CCCAAAGGGCTTTGACCTGTTGAGAACTCAGATATGTCAAGCATATATCGGCTATTGCCGCGTGAGGGCTACTGAGTATATCGGGACGAGTAGAAAGATACTCCTGGAGAGTAAAGTGGATCAATCGCACAGTTGAGCCCTCCTTATCCACAGTAATGAGCCCTTGACAGCAGCTCACCACCGTCGAAATCGAAGGGATTTTGCCAAAATCGAAATCCGTAGAGCCTAGCTGCACTGCTAGGGCATGGCAGAGCTCGTCCGCTCGCAACGGTCGTTCCGCATGACTGATCCACATCAACGCTGTCATCCCGAGTCTCGATTTGTCACCACCTTGCGCCTTTATCCGTTCGATTGTCGCTCCATAAACATCTCCCAACTCTAATCCACTTGTCATTTTGCGGAGCTTTTCTCGCCTCCCCGAGATTGTCGACTCGTTTAAGATCGCATCGATGTTTAAGGAGACCAGTAGAAACCTAGATGCATATTCATTAGCGAACTGTGTGTCGCAGGACTCCTAATACCATTGCCCTTACATACATTTCCGACATATGTTGGGGAATCTCCTTCAGAATGTCTTCCTCCAGGCTCTCATCCATGGCCTCGGGAGTTTCGTCCTCGTCTAGTCTAACACGAAGGTATTCGATGATATCGTCTTTATTGGGGCCTACGGGTACACTTATCACTCGTCCAGCAAGACGCTTTTCAACCTCAGCACGAACATGAGGCCTCCCAATGATGAATATTCGTGTGCGCAGGGGTGTTTCAAGGATTTGATGTAGCGAATTAAGGAGCTTGACTCGATTCGCCCCTGCGCATTCGTCTAAGGCGTCAATGCATACAAAGGTGCGCAGTGATGATGTGACGGCCCGTAGCATCTTCACGATATCTGGGAGTCGCGGCCCTCTCCCACCAATCGCCTTTTTCTCCTCTTCAAAGACCTTTGTTATCCCATCCGGAACCTTTTCCATTCCGCCAACGAGTTGTCTCAGCAAGGAACCCAAAATACTGGCCACAGACTGTTCTTTCCGCGCTGCGAAGTCTAAGTAAAAGCAGGTAACGGCTGTGCTTTCCCCTCTGGACTGATCGCACAGCCTATCAACTACTAGCGAACTAAGATGGTGGCCTGTTAGCACTAACTCTCTTTCCTCTATCCTTTAGGAATAATTCTCGTTACCTAATAAATGTTTTGCCGACTCCCGGACCTCCATAGCAAAACAATACTGCCTTATCACCTTCACTTCCACCTCTCCAGTCGAACCAGTTTTTGAATTCCGTAGTTTGCAAAAGCCATTCCCCCACATTATCGGCACGGCGATCTTGGATATCCCGATGGCGTAGCTTGGGCTCTAGGGGCGATAGCCAGGCCAGGAGCGGAGCCCGGTCATCGGCAATGGTACAGTTGTTCCACACATTATTAAAAGAATTGGTATTATTGAAGGAGTTGTCACAGATGGGATATTGAGACATCTTCTGGCCTCTGCTGCTTGCGCTGTTGTAGTGGAGGAGTTATTGAGTTTGGGTTGATGATATTCGTGGGAGCTGAAGAAAACCGTGGCCTGGGTAAGGAAAAGCGGGGGTCTTGTGGCGTTAAAGCCGCACGGCAGATATGACTAGTCACTTCCTGGAGCACGGAAGAAAAAGTACCTAATTTACCAAATTGAGCCTGGGGAAGATATGACCTTGAGGTTAATTTCAATGCAGTAATCCCGTTTTATCTTACCGAATCCGCATCACCATATCGTTTCCTTGCTACTACCAGCCCATTTGGATAAACCCAAACCACACCTCGCCCCCCGCCCCCCACCTCATCTTCCGGAGCAACCCTCGGCAAGATAGCCCGAGCTCAAGCTACGAATTAAGTCTAAATTACCCTCAAGCGCACGACTGGTACTCGTACAGTACTGGAACGGGAACAGCCAGATGCTTATACTTGTAGTTCTGGCACCCAGGGTGGTACGGTAACACAACAGGGCTAGAATGTATCGGCTATAAAATTTTGTCATGGTACCGCAGACAGCTGTACTCGAGGAGCTGGACTGGCCTCCTGGAAGATTCGCTTAGCATGAGGTGCTGCAGAGATTCGTGCGGACGCCAAATCCCGTTAACCAGGCTACCCACAGCACTGTACCGTCTCAAGTTATACCGGCACTCGTACAGCCTCGTGCATTTGAAGACGTAAAGGCTGCAGATGTGCATCCTTTGGTATGGTATGCTTCTCGTGACCCCTTGAACGAGCCCGGCAGCAGTTTATGAGGTAACTCCGCCCACGAATAAGGCACTTCCCCTGTGCGACCGCAAAATTAAAGTGCGATTCGTCTAAACCATTCAATCCGCAATAAGCTAAAACTAAAAAATTAAATGGGTTATCATATCGGCAAAAGCCACAGCACCCGTGGATTTCCTTCTTTTTTTTTCCGACGGAAGAGAACATCTGGGGTCAACTTAAACTATTCGGGCGAGGGAGTATTTAGTGGCCTGTAACGCAGCCGTGCTCCCAGCAAGCAAGAGCTAGGCGAGGACCTGTGTTGCCTAATTATTCTACTCGAGGAACTTGCGGCTACGGTACCAAAAAATGTATACTCCTACCGTTGGGCGGGGAGACTGAGCGCAATAATAGACCAAGCACTTGGAATTTATTGAAGAAAAGCAACACACTACATAATACAGTAAAACGATCATGGCGCAATTTATTTTTTTGACTAAAGAAATAAAAAATCCTCCGAAGGAGTGCTCTACTATAGGATATGGGATTAATGGTGTCAATCGTGGATAATTTTTGAATTTAGTGTTGAGAATATGGGTGATAAAATGGATGCAAGATGCAACAACCATCAGAAATATTTGATGTGGCTCCATTTTAGGAAAGTGGGCAGCTGGGCATTGCCGAACACACAGAGAATTCTGGATTAGGTTGCGCTCATTCTCTCCGTCCTAGGAGTCTCCAGAGAAATACTCATTATCTATCACTCGAATTTCCGAATCTGGATTAGTTTAGACCTAGATCCTCTTGTGAACCCTAATCACATGACCACACATGACCGACGCCGGTAAGAGCCGCAAGAGAGTCTGCGCCAGGATCTGTCGGAGACTAACCCGACCTTTGCGCTAATGGATCTACGATAATTACAAGTGTCCTAACCACTCCCGGGAATATCAATAGGGGTCGTTTGGTAAGTGGATAGAGGCCTGAGCGTAGTAGAATCGCTGGTTTCGAGACCCCACATTCCCGCAGGTATCTTGAGTACGGTTCCGGAAATTTTGAACAAAAATAGCATGTCTAAAGTGTAATATATATTTGTTTCGGGGTTGATATCGCACAACTGTGAGGTCGCGAACAGGGTAAGGTGTGCTGCTGATCGACTTGCGTCCTTCGAGTGCGAAATCCATGGTTTGGGTAGATTCCTTGATGGGAAGGACGCTTCGGTCCTCACCTCTTTTTATTTCATTAGTTGTGTAGCCCTGTGCCAAGCTGCTCAGAGATGTTATTTCCTGCCAACCCGGCAAGATGTATTGGGATATTAGCCATTGGGCGGTGTTAATACAGCTTCGGCTAGGATAGTGTGAGTGTTTGTGAGTATCTGCTAGGGTATACCCCCTTCGCGACATATCTGGTGGTATTATATGTTCTATGGCCCCGAAATTGACCGCGGGATAAGTGGGACCAATGAGGGAAGCGAAAAGTAGGTTTTCTAAGCCTCCTCCGGACTGGTTACTCACCTCTGGCCGACGTGGCCTGTGGTCATTAGCTTCAGATGGTTCATTTTCATTAGGGTATTTAATTTAGTTTTCTCTTATAAGTGTGGTGAATATGAGGCTGTTGACAACGCGCAGAAGAATCTTTATACTATCGTACACCACACTTCTGTCTAAAAAAACACTATATGAAGATTATCAATGATTTGGGCGAGAGGGGAGAAAAGGAAGCGAAGGAAGAAAGAACGATACAAGAGAGAAAAAAAGACCTGTAGGTAGGAATTTACGGAGAGAGGATTAAATATGAAAGGATGAAATCTGCAATCTATAAACCCGACCGGCCACAACAATAGAAACCACCCACGAGTCAATCTCTAGGGAACTTTGGAAACAGAAAAATCATAAATTCTCACCCAAGTATGAAGGAAAATAGTTGAACAGGCGTAGGGGGGTGTGGTATATATCAGTATACCCTGTGATGAGATACCCTCTACCGGCAAGGGCCGACTTCCGTGCGCATCACTATGAGTAGCGTGCCCCGGAAGGGAAGGGGCTGCGGCAACAGTTTCCACGAAGCTATGTCAGATAGACCTCAAATTTTGCCGGGGGTTACCGGAATACGAGACTCTAGCAGGGCTGCCACACTCTCACACCCACTCTGGGTGGCATACGAGAGCGGCGTTATACCGTAATTATCTGGTTGGTCGGGGTTGACCTCTTCCCGCCCTAGTAGTATTTTTACCACTCCCTCACATCCATCCTCGGCGGCATACGAGAGCGGTGTTCGGCCGCTATTATCTGGCTCGTCGGGGTTGACCTCTTCGCGTCCGAGTAATATTTTTACCACTCCCTCACATCCATCCTCGGCGGCGTGCGAGAGCGGTGTTCGGCCGCTATTATCTGGCTCGTCGGGGTTGACCTCTTCGCGTCCGAGTAATATTTTGACCACTCCCTCATATCCTTCCTCGGCGGCGAACGAGAGCGGTGTTCGGCCGTCATTATCTGCCTTGTCAGGGCTGAGCTCTTCGCGTCTGAGTAATATTTTTACCACTCCCTCATTTCCGCTCATAGCGGCAATCGAAAGCGGTGTTTGGCCGTCATCATCTTGTTTGTTAGGGTTCACCTCTACCCGCTGGAGGAGGATTTCCACAACTCTCTCATGTCCCCGTAGGGCAGCAAATGAGAGCGGTGTCAGGCCGAAATTATCGGGCCTGTCCGGGCTGACCTCTTCCCGTCCGAGTAGCACTCCTACCACTGTCTCATGTCCCCGCCGGGCGGCATGCGAGAGTGGTGTTCGACCGTAATTATCGGGCTTGTCGGAGTTGACCTCTCCCCGTCCTAGTAGCATTTCTACCACTGCCTTATGTCCGTACCAAGCGGCAAGCGAGAGCGGTGTTCGGCCTTTATTATCTGCTCTGTCTGGGCTGACCTCTCCCTGCCCGAGTAGCACCTTGACCACGTCCTCGTGTCCATTACAAGCAGCCCATGTGAGTGGTGTGCGACCCGAAAAATCTCCTCCATTGATATCATAACATCCCATCTCTATTAAACCAGCTACAATCTCAACAATTCCGAAGAACGATGCGCAGTGTAGTCCACTGAACGGAGAGGGAGTATTAAAATACAAATTCTCTACTTGTTCAAAAAGTGATGTAGTCGATATCGGGCCATAATTCTCTTTTAGTAGCTCCAGCGCAAGTGATCTCCCGTTGTCCGAAAGCTCTTTTTTGGCATGCACTCCCCAGTAAATGGAACAATATCCCAGAAAGGGTGTGTTTGCCGCATCAGGATAGGGAGAAGCCCAAAGTGCTTTGACGTGTTGAGAACTCAGATAGGTCAGGCATATTTCGGCCATAACCGAGTGAGGATTACTGAGTATATCGGGATGAGTAGAAAGATACTCCTGGAGAGTAAAGTGGATCAATCGAACAGTTGAGCCCTCCTTATCCACAGTAATAAGCCCTTGACAGCAGCTCACCACCGTCGAAATCGAAGGAACGCCGCCAAAATCGAAATCCGTGGAGCCTAGCTGCACTGCTAGGGCATGGCAGAGCTCGTCCGCTCGCAACGGTCGTTCCGCATGACTGATCCACATCAATGCTGTCATCCCGAGTCTCGATTTGTCACCACCTTGTGCCTTTATCCGTTCGATTGTGGCACCATAAACATCTCCCAACTCTAATCCACTTGTCATTTTGCGGAGCTTTTCTCGCCTCCCCGAGATTGTCGATTCGTTTAAGATCGCATCGATGCTTAAGGAGACCAGTAGAAACCTAGATGCATATCTATTAGCGTGCTGTGTGTGGCAGGACTCCTAATACCATTGCCCCTACATACATTTCTGACACATGTTGGGGAATCTCCTTCAGAATGTCTTCCTCTAGGCTCTCATCCATGGCCTCGGGAGTTTCGTCCTCGCCTAGTCTAACACGAAGGTATTAGATGATATCATCTTTATTGGGGCCTACAGGTACACTTATCACTCGTCCAGCAAGACGCTTTTCGACCTCAGCACGAACATGAGGCCTCCCAATGATGAATATTCGTGTGTGCAGGGATGTTTCAAGGATTTGATGTAGCGAATTAAGGAGCTTGACTCGATTCGCCCCTGCGCATTCGTCTAAGGCGTCAATGCATACAAAGGTGCGCAGTGATGATGTGACGGCCCGTAGCATCTTCACGATATCTGGGAGTCGCGGCCCTCTCCCACCAATCGCCTTTTTCTCCTCTTCAAAGACCTTTGTTATCCCATCCGGAACCTTTTCCATTCCGCCAACGAGTTGTCTCAGCAAGGAACCCAAAATACTGGCCACAGACTGTTCTTTCCGCGCTGCGAAGTCTAAGTAAAAGCAGGTAACGGCTGTGCTTTCCCCTCTGGACTGATCGCACAGCCTATCAACTACTAGCGAACTAAGATGGTGGCCTGTTAGCACTAACTCTCTTTCCTCTATCCTTTAGGAATAACTCTCGTTACCTAATAAATGTTTTGCCGACCCCCGGACCTCCATAGCAAAACAATACTGCCTTATCACCTTCATTTCCACCTCTCCAGTCAAACCAGTTTTTGAATTCCGTAGTCTGCAAAAGCCATTCCCCCACATTTTCGGTACGGCGATCCTGGATATCCCGATGGCGTAGTTTGGGCTCCAGGGCCGATAGCCAGGTCAGGAGCGGAGCACGATCATCGGTAATGTTATAGTTGTTCCACACATTATTAAAAGAATTGATATTATTGAAGGAGTTGTCACAGATGGGATATTGAGACATCTTCTGGCCTCTGCTGCTTGCGCTGTTGTAGTGGAGGAGTGATTGAGTATGGTGGGTTGACGATATTCGTGGGAGCTGAAGAAAACCTGGGCCTCGGTGAGGAAAAGCGGGGGTCTTGTGGTGTTAAAGTAGCGCTGCAGATATGACCAGTCACATCCTGGACCGAAGAAAAAGTACCTAATATACCAAATGGAGCCTTGGAAAATATGACCTTGAAATTAATTTCAATGCAGTAATCCTGTTTTATCTTACCGAATACGCATCTCCAGATCGTTTCCTTGCTGTTACCAGCCCATTTGCATACACCTGAACCGCACCATTCCCCCTTGTCCCCCGCCCCGGCTTCCGGAACAACCTCTCAGCAAGATAGCCCGAGCACAAGCCACGGACCAAGCCTAACTACCCTTAAGCGCACAACCTTTATCCCTTGGGCCGTGTGGGACGGTAAAATTCGTTCCCAGCGCGCTAAGCTTGTTCTGGAACGATACTAGTGTAGAGAGGATTTAAGTCGACCTAGAGTGCTGAGTCATTGCAAGGAGACTCGGTTTCCCCACTAAGGACAGCTATTAGCTGCTCAATTCGGCTGGGAGCGAATTTTACCGTTCCACACCGCCCAAGGGATACAGTGCACCAGCGATCGGAACACTGCACTGCCACAGCACTCGGCTGTCCCAACCGATGGATTTGTTGTCGCTAGAAAAAAATAGATCCACATACACAAACCTAAGAAATATTATGAAGAGCGTGGCCGCCGTCCCATTGTGCTCGCTGGGTGTGCTAGTACGAGTACAAGTACACTCCCATGCACTCCGAGGCTGGGGTGGGGTCGCTTGGCAGCTCCCGATCGCGATATTGTGTTGTGGGAGTGGGTAATGGTGTGGAGCAGAGGTTCATTGGTAGCTAACCAACTCTTTGTCTACTTGAGTAAGAATTTTAGAATTAGGCTGTTTTGATAACTCCTGGGCAAATTTACCCCAATGGTTTCAGACTAGAGTGCCTAATAAAACTGGTTGCCTCATAGTCCTGTTCACATCGAGCATTGATTCACTGGCATACTCTAAACAAAAAAGCACTTTGGGGTAACAGTATTTGCCCTTGCGACTCGGAAATTAAAAACTCCCCGTATTCTTGTCGCCTGAGTCGCCATCAAATTTGATGCCTGTTCGGAGACAGGTTTGTACTCTATGAGGTTTGCAAACCCTTCGCACCAAGCACCCGTTCCTGGAATGGATATTTCCAAAACCGCTTATGTGCAACAAAAAAAAAACACCCTGCAATCCCACGGAGAATTAAGTGGAGAATAAGGGAAAGAAGCAAGTATGAGTGTATGTTTGAAATAAATTTTTATCTGTGATGCTTCAAGAGCAAATTAGGGAGACCTTGGGGGTGTGGAAGTCATTTGAATTACCACAACTACCAACCTAAAAAATTAAGAAATGTTCAACATATGAATGCGGTACAATCTATTCTATGTGGATAATACTTCACAAGTACAAGGGGGGTTGCGAGGCATGCTTAGCAAGGAGGTGAAGAAGGGATTGGTAGGAGTTCTGGTTCTTAATTCTTCTAAGCCAGGTGGGCAGTAGCACCTTATTTATAGAAAGGTGGGTGTCCATATGTGCAAGAGAAATATAGGGAAAACAATGTAAGAAACATAACTGCGAACATGTTTGACCCTGAAATCCAAGCAAGTAAATCCCAAATAATGTGCGTGAAAACAAAAGGATGTGGAGCGATTATTAGAAATATCATGATCAAGAAGGCAATCATGAAGAATCGACATATTTGTTTCCCCTCTCTGCTGTGTGCTTTGTGCACCTAAACCACTGATGTGGATCCTTCTGAAGTGGGCTGGTCAGGGAAATGAATTTGGCCTCCCCTCAGCAAGTGTGTAGAGGTTAGACAATTTCACTACTTCTTCTGATAGTAGGTATTTCATAATACACCAAATTGGTGTAAATTTCTGGATAGAGTGGCGGCGTCAATCCGTCAGGTATAGTATTAGGAGAGTTTTATAGTCGGTGAATACCTGATAGAGTATACCCTCTTCGTAGCTGCTCTAGTGGTATGTCCTATGCGCCCATATTCGACTCGACTGCGGGGTGGGTGAGGGGAAGGAAAACGTGGGGAGAAAGTGTAATAGGCCCCCCTAAGCAGGGTTCCGAACCGTTCAGGAGCCGAGAGAGAGGGCGAAGATAATGGCAAGAAGACGGGACGGGACGGAATCGCTAGCTGTGGTCCTGGGCAGGGCAAATTATTCGGGGGACTGCCGGGCTAGGCCGAGCTTGCCGGGCCCTACACGCAAAGCCTTTATTAGTATAGTGAGGCATACGGGAAAGCCGCTACTTAGACAGACGGCAGGGGGGACGGCAGGATGGCTGGGATCGCGCTGGGGACTATAGGGGGTATCTGAAGACCGTAGGGTGTGGGTAAGGACTGGGTGGGGGGGCGGGGGTCCACAGATGGCAGGTATTTGGAATGGCAGCCGGATATGCAGAGAAAAATCAGGGGGACAGCGGGGGAGCCGCTGACAAACTATGAGTGATATATGGTGATGCAATATAATCCACACAATAAGCGATATGGCTGCAAGAAAGAGAAGGTTAGATAGATAATCAAGTGCTCCAAGTATTAAAATAAGACTAATCCAATCATTTCGCTATGAACCTTATTTTCTCTTCCCAATATTTCCATAAGGTAGGTCTTTTGCTTTCACTAAAGTCACGGTGGTGATGTCGCAACAAAGCCAAAGAACCGATGCAACCGAAGTCGACTCGCAGCACAATCCCTGGGGATTTCCAGGAGCGATACCGGGAAACTCAATTGTCCCTCTCAGATAGAAATTTCCCACGGCGATAGTGCTAGTATCTCCGCCGGCGGGGATATGCTTGCTGCCTCGCGGATTCATGTCGGTCCTCTCGAGTTCTTATTTGGAAAACACTTTTGGCTGTTTTATTTTCCTAAAAATGTATTCTTCCGTACGTATTAGTTTATGCATACGTCACATGATTTGCCTGATCATGAACTATGAGCGAGATCAGATCATGAACTTGAAGTTTCCGACAGTGTTCCCAACCGTCCCAGGCGGACCGCAGGCCCCTGGCGTCCAATAGTCCAGTCCGTCTAGGGCAGGGTGGGTAAGGACGGCCGGGCAAGGTGTCCGTCCTCGATAATGACTGCAGGACTGAAGGTAACGGCCGGGCCCTGCAGGCGTAATGCGGGCAGGAACTGCTGGTAGGCCAGGCCATCTTCTGAATGGGCGGGTGTCACCAGGAGGGCCCTCCCGGCACCTGGCGTCCTTAGTAAGAAGAGCCGTCCCCTATAGGTATTTCATAAAATATCCATAGTATGTGGTTGCTCTATCCGCTTAGCTGTTGCCTCATACATTGGATAAGAGAAGAAATTATTCTTAAATATCAGAGCAGGTGGGAGGATTTCCAATTCAATATATTCCTCAGCGGCAAGTTTGAATGTGCTCTGAGCCACTCGACTTTCTTATACCTAGCACTTCTCGATTCCTCCATCTTGAACACTATTATTATGTCAAAAGGATTATCACATTCCTCTTGGGGGAGCCAGGGATCACTTGGCCCGAGGGCTCTGTCTCACAAGTCTTGCCCCAGTAATTAACTTCCGGCTTAGGCATTTGGCGGACAGAGCTGCAAATTAGACCAGTGAACTGGGGCAGGTTTGGGGTGCTTAGAACTAGGATTGGATATGAGTGCACAGCATGGTCGATCGATGGAAGATTTGATACCTGATACCCAAGTATGATGTTGATAGCATTGGAATAAAGATGTTTCGTTTCTTCAAGCACAGACTTCCGGTTCAGGAGATTTAAAAATAGCAGTTCAACTGAGACACCTGTAGGGCCCGGCCGTCCGTCCCGGGCATGGGTTAGGACGGACTACAATTTGGCGTCTGTCTCGTCGTTGGCAAAAGACGGACGGACTGGAGGCTTGGGAACACTGGTTTGTGAGCGTACCAGCCGAAGAGATGTAACAGGAAGAAAACACCTCAGTGCCCTGCCAGGCCCGGTAGGGCGTCAGGTCCTACCTCCATCTTTGCTAGTCCGTCAATGGGCTCAAAAAAAAGACCGACTACCACCGGCGGTTCGTCCGGTCCTACCTCCGAGACGGAAGGACGGAAGGTTCGGAGCACTTTCGGCAAGAGCGAGAGAAAGGGTATCAAAGTTCCAGGCCCATGGGGCAGTTTGTAGTCCCTCAATAGTGTTAATAACAGTCGCTCACTCCGGTTTCCTTCCCGGACCTCACCCCACACTCTGGTTGCTTGTCTTGTTTATAAGAATATGCTAGAACCGTACCCGAAGATTCACCGTGGATTCTGAGAAGCGGAGTAGATGACTAAGTAAAGCGGGGAAGAAAAGGGAGGAAGGAGAGGTAATGAGATGGTCTGAGAAGTGGCGGAAATGGCATGATCCTTTTCAGAATACTCTTGGAAGGGCAGTTCTTGTTTTCCAATCATGGGTTCTATTCGCGGACAATTGTTGAGGGTGAGGCCAGTGAATATATTTCACCATTTATACCATTCATTATCTCTCCTTGAAACGAGCATCCAGATCTATTATCCGTATATACCCCAAATTTTAAAACATAGTTCAGAAATTTAGCTCCAAAGTCTTAAGAGTTCAAGACAGGTGAGGGATTTCATTTCCAAAGTCAATTTTTTACTGCTTTCAAGACTCGTTATTCCCTGAGTCTAGGTTTCCTACGGCATTGGGTTAAAGAAGACCATGGTAAATTTCTTTTAAAAGCAGTGAATGTTTGGAGCAACCACCAAGCGATATCCCCAAACCTAATGGTACATTGAAGGCACATTGCCGGTTTAGAACTAGCCGGAATTTTCCCAAATTGATTACACTAATGAGATGTCTGAAAGCTGAGAGTGGCAAAGTCGTGGTCGTCTTGCCTAAAAAATAAATACTACCAGCTAGGGAAGGGTCACAGAAATCAGAAACTCGGAGGGGTTGAGTTGGTGTTTGATATTGCACTTATGCACGAATTTAGGAGACTCTGGAACGTGTTCTACTGATTTCGAGTTATCCTTATAGAGAACCTTAGACTAAGCTGAACAAAAATCAAACTGAAACTGAAAGGAAGCGGAGCAAAAACAAACGCAGGCAGCAAGCAGAAACAAAAGCAGGCAGAAAGCAGAAAAATCCAGAGAAACTAAATAAAATAGACTCATTCAAATCACAATTGCACTAAAATCATAACTGCATAAAATCGTAACTGTATCAAAACCGCAACAGGAGCATATTAGCACCTAAAAAGCACTAGCTTAGGAATCAGAATGTAAGGGGATGTCACGGGGTATATAGTAGCGCAATAGATGAGAGCGTGATGTATGCCTAGCTCCCACCAAAAAAAGAAGTAAAGGAAACCACATATCTGCTCTTCGTCTCTCCACCTCTCAGGCTACCCGGACCCCATAGCTGCCCTCATCCTGGCCCTTACAATCCTCTTCATAATCACCTCCCACCCCTCCCCGTGCGCCCTGCGTACATGAACTCTCATGTTGTCCGCCCTAGCGGTTTGGTGCCCACAGCCTGAGACATCGCAAATTAGTTGCTGCCCAATATGCTTCGACGCCTCATGACGGTTGCAGTCTTTTCTTGTAGTATAGCTAGTGCACGAAGTGCAGGCTTCGTAGCGACAGCAGAAGCGGTGTTTAGGGTCTATGTGGTGGTGGTGGTGGGCTGTTTCAGGATTTCGAACCGTCGTAGTGGGGCTGCAGTGTGGGGAGGTACAGGAGAAGGTTTTTCTTGGGTAGGGATTGGGAGTGGGTATTCCGGTGGTTGGGGAAAGGGTGATACTAGTAGATGTGGGTATAATAGCGGGGTGGATTGTAGAGGGCGGTGTGAGGGGAGGTGCGGTGGCGGCCGACGAGGTGGTTGTCGAAGAGAGAGAGACGGGTCTGGGTGGGAGGGGAATGTATTGTGTTGAGCATTGGGGGGGACCGCCTGTTGTGGCGTTGGAGAGCATGTGTGCTAGAGGAGTAGCTGGGGGTTGATAGATTAATTTATCACTAGTAGCTACGAAATGGTTTGCAAGGCTTGTATGAGGAGCAGCTAAGCCAAAGTTGAATGGGTCGAAAGTGTCTTCCCGAGGTGGTAGGTCTCGGGTCTCAGTGGTGAGGAGGTGTGGTTCTGGGAGTTTCGAAGTCGAATTACTGGGAGGATGCATCTCGGTAATAGAGGCACAGTTGGTTGTTGGTGTTGGGGCAGGTGATGGTTGTTGTTGAGGCTGCCATTGGTGCTCCTGTAGAAGATTGCTCCGGAAAGTCAGTTCCAGAGAAGCTAGAGTGTTAGGTACCTCACTAAGGAGACAATCTTCATTTATAAATTCGTTGAAAAAATCATTGATATCCGTGGTAGATGGGGGGCTCCACCCGGAACCCATGGCTCTTGAGGAGGGTTTGGGAGAGAGGGGATGCCTTGATATTGTTGAGGAGGTACGTAAGAAGATTGTTGCCAATCACTATGCCGTGGTTGTAAGGTGGAGTTTGGGGATGTGAAGATTCGATTATCCCGCTGCGGGATTTGCCTAGGGCTACGTGATTGTCGGTATAGGTGGAAGAGGTGCTGTTTTGGTTCTGGGTTTTTTGAAGTGTAATCGGATCTAAGACTCTATTAACACGGGACTCATAATTTGGCTTGGAATGAGAATATCTGTACTCAGTATATTAAGAGGAGAATTGGTATGTGAGTATCTATGAATAGTGGAAAGATTTTGAAGAACATATAAGCTTGTCTTGTCATTCATTTTTCCTGTCATGAAACAGAACCAATAAATAATTTCAATGAATCTAGGTCTTGGTTAGAATATTCTATAAGATATCTCAGGAAGGGTACTTACAGATAGTCTCTGAGAAATACATGAAACGGCAGTCGTAGTATTGGGTACCTGCCTGGATAACAGGGGATAACCACCAAATTGTCGTCGGGTGTGCAAGCAGAGACCGATGAAGCTTGTGTATGTTTGAATAGTAGCACCGAAGCGGCTACCCATGGCAATGAAGGGGCCGATATCAAGCCAACGGTGACCAGAACGCGAGATGCCAAGTGCATCAATAGCCCAATTATAAATCCACAAAACAGAAGATTTGGGGGAGGTATCCAGCGAAGGGTTGGCTCGATTGATCGCATACCCTGCTGGGTGAGCAACTGATGAGAGATCATGGTGAGAGAGCATGTGCTGGGCGACCCGGAGTAAACGTCCATCATCAAAACGGGGCTGCGATGGGGGGGGGTAGCGAAAGGATAAGAAGGATGAATTCAAATCCTCAGTATGTGAGAGGGAGTAGATGAAAGTGGGACTTAAGAAAGAGGAAACAAATTTTTTTCTGCAGCGTCGCCAGGTCGAGGGTTCTAATGCGGAGTGGAGCAGGAAGGGCTCTATATATCTTACTCTTGATGAAGGTTGGTGTGGGAGGGGCCTCACGAAAAGGCTTGGCATGCATGGGGCCTCACGGGGATAACATGGGTGGATCGGGGATTGGGGGTTGCTTTTTGTGCGAAGAAGCTCAGCCTTGACAGAACCTTTTTGTGCGGAACGCCATTTTGGGATGAACATGGGATTGCGGTACTGGAACCGGGGCAGCCACATACTTGGGGGTGGACGAAAGTGATGGTAAGGACAGGGGTTAGAAAATGTATGCTGATACATACATTTTCTAACCCCTGTCCATACCATCACTTTCGCCCATACTCGAGTATTTATGGTTCTAGCACTTAGGCTGGGTGCAATAACACAACAGGGCTAGAATGCATCTGCTATAAAATTTTGTCACGGCACTACAGACAACTGTACTCGATTACTGGTGGAGCTGGATTGGCTTCCTCAAGGATTCGCTTACCATGAGAGATTCGTGCAGACGCCAAATCCCATTACTCTCAAACGCACGATGTTTGTGGGCACAACTGCTATTGCATACAGGCAAAAAATCGGCCAGAGCCTCATGATTTTTGCAGTATGCATTAGCAGTTGTGTTCACAAGAGTCATGCATTTGCGAGTACTCGAGTACCCACGCTACCCACAGCACCGTACCGTCCCAAGTTATCCCTCTTCAAAATAGGCTATGTTCGGTAGAGAGTCTTGCGGTCCTTATTCTTTCTGTGCTGCCAGCAGCGTCCTATATATACACAAAACTCTCTCCCTAGAAACACACTTCTTCGCCATCACCCAATTCCGTTCTTCCATCACCGTCTCTTGCTTTCCAAACCACACCCTCAACTTTCCTACAGATTTCGTCCGTCAATCGCTTCGCTCGTTTCAACTACTTACAAACCTTTCCTGAACGCTCCTTTCCTAACTTTCCTGATACGTTCTCCTGTTTTGCTATTATCAAAGTGTGACAGTCGTTTGTTCCATCTTCTAGCTAACACTAGCCCCAAACCTTTAGTACCCCTAGTCTCATTCGTGAATCTTCCCGAAACATCTCCGATGCACCTAACCGTTTGCCCATACACGCCGTTGCTTCAACTTCCATACGTCCCAACACTCGTCAAACAAAAACTCTCCTTATCCTAACTTCCGGTGTTGTAACATTGTCGCAGATATGGAACCTTCGTGAATATTTTAACAATCCCAGCACTCGTACCGCCTCGTGCATTTGAAGACGTAAAAGCTAAAGATCTGCATCCTTTGATATACTATGCTTCTCGTGACCCCTTGAATGAGGCAGAGAGTGTTTCATGAGGTAGCTCCGCCCACGCATAAGGAACTTCTCTTTTGCGACCGCAAAATTAACGTGCGTCGTATCGGTAAAACCAGAATTCTACAGACGTTGAGACCTTTGCATCCCATGGCACCTGTGTTTTTCTTTTTTCTATGGTAGAAGAGAAAATTTGGTGTCAACTTAAACTACTAGTACTCGGGGGTGGGGGTGTTTTGTGGCTGGTAACACGAGCGCATGTCGAGCGTGGAATGCAAGCAAGAGCTAGGCGAGGACCCGTGTTGCTTATCCCAACTTACCGGGCAACCGAAAATACTCATCTTCTATCACTCGAATTTCCGAATCCGTATTAGTCCAGATTTAGAAGCAGGACATTCGGGATAGACGCTCTTCTTGTTCAACCCTGATCACATGACCACACATGACCAGCACCGGTAAGAGCCGCAAGGGAGCCGGCTCCAAGATCTGTCGGAGGCCTACCACACCTTCGCGCTAATAGATCTACGAGAACTACAGTGTCCTAGCCATTCCAGGGGAAATCAATGGGGGTCGTTTTGGTAAGTGGACAGGGGCCGGAGCGCAGCAACACCGCTAGTTTTCAAGACACCGCATCCCTACAGATACCTTGAGTGCCGTCCCGGAAATTTTTGAATAAAACCTAGCATGTTTAAAGAGTAATTTCTTTCTTTTCTTCAGGTTTGAGATCGCGCAACTGTGGGAACGTGAACTGGGTAAGGTGTGTTGCGATGGACTTGCGTCCTTCCCGTGCGAAATCCATGGTTTTGGCAGATGCCTTGATGGGAAGGACGCTTCAGTCCCGACCACCTCTTGTTTCATTGATTGTGTAGTCTTGTGGCAAGCTGTTCGGGGATGTTATTTCCTGATAACCTGGCAAGCTGTATTGGGGTTGGCCGTTAGGCGGCGTTAATGCAGCTTCGGCTAAGGTAGTCTCAGATTTTGGTGAGTATATACTAGGGTATAAAGTTACCCCCTTCGCGACATATCTGGTGGTGATATGTTCTATTGCCCCGAAGTTGGTGGCGGGATAAATTTGTCCAAGGAGGGATGTGAAAGGTTGGTCTTCTATTCCTGCGGGCTGGTTACCCACCTCTGACCGGCGGTCACTAGCTTCGGATGGCATGGTTCTATCCATCAAGCTATTTAATTTAGTCTTCTCTTACAGGTGGGAATATAACGCTGTTGACAACGCGCAGGAGTATCTTCATACTATCGTACGCCACATCTCTGTCTAAAACAAATAATACTATAGGAAGATTATCTGTCGTTTGGGTGAGAGGGGAGAATGGAAACGAATGAAGAAAAAACGATACAAGATAGAAAAAAGACCCGCATGGAGGAATTTATGGAGAGGGAATCAAATATGAGATGATGAAATCCGCAATCTATGAACTCGATCCCCCGCATCAATAGAAACCACCCACGAGTCAATCTCTACGGGACTTTGGAAACGGAAAAATGATAAATTCTCACCCGAGTATGAAGGAAAATAGCTGAACAGGGGTAGGAGGGTGTGGTATATATTGGTATACCATGTGATAGGATATCCTCTACCGGGAAGGGCTGAGATCCGTGTGCATCACCAGGAGTAGCCTGTCCCGGAAGGGAGGGGGCGGCGGCAGCTGTTTCCACGAAGCGCTGTCTCTTAGACCTCAAACTTTACCGGGGGTTGCCGCTCTACGAGCCTGGAGCAGAGCTGCCACATTCTGACTCCAACGATTGGAGGCATACGAGAGCGGTGTTAGGCCGCCATTATCAGGCTTGTCGGGGTTGACCTCTTCCCGTCCGAGTAGTATTTTCACCACTCCTGTATGTCCTTCCTCGGCGGCAAACGAGAGGGGTGTTCGGCCTTTCTTATCTGGCTTGTCGGGGTTGACCCATTCCTCTCTGAGCAGTATCTCAACCGCGTCCTCATGTCCCCACCGGGCGGCAAACGAGACCGGCGTTAGGCCGTCAATATCTGGCTTGTCAGGGTTGACCCCTTCCCGCCCAAGTAGTATTTTTACCACTCCCTCATATCCATTCTCTGCGGCAAATGAGAGCGGTGTTCGGCCGCCGTTATCTTGCCTGTCAGGGTTGACCTCTTCACGCCCAAGTAATATTTTTACCACTCCCACGTGTCCAGAATCGGCGGCCCACGAGAGCGGTGTTCGGCCGTCATTATCGGGCCACTCAGGGTTGACCTCCGCCTGCTCAAGCAGGATTTCCACTACTCCCACGTGTCCATAGTCGGCAGCGAACGAGAGCGGTGTTCGGCCGCGATTACTGGGCCTGTCGGGGTCGACCTCTGCCTGCTCAAGCAGGATTTCCACTACACCCACGTGTCCAGACAGGGCAGCCCACGAGAGCGGTGTTTTGCCGTAACTATTCGGCTTGTCAGGGCCGACCTCTTCGCGCCCGAGTAGCATTGACACTACTTCCTTATGTCCACCCCAAGCGGCAAACGAGAGCGGTGTTAGGCCGCAACTATCTGGCTTGTCGGGGTTGACCTCTTCGCGTCCGAGTAATATTTTTACCACTCCCTCATATCCTTCCTCGGCGGCAAGCAAGAGCGGTGTTTGGCCAAAATTATCTGCCCTGTCTGGGCTGACCTCTCCCTGCCCGAGTAGCACCTTGACCACTTCCTCATGTCCACTACAAGCAGCCCATGCGAGTGGTGTACGACCCGAAAAATCTCCTCCGTTGATATCATAACATCCCATCTCTGTTAAACCAGCTACAATCTCAACAATTCCGAAGAACGATGCGCAGTGTAGTCCACTGAATGGGGAGCAAGTATCAAAATTCATAGTATAGGAACGCTTCGATTGTTCTAAAAGTAATTTGGTCGATATCGGGCCATAATACTCTTTTAGTAGCTCCAGCGCAAGTGATCTCCCGTAGTCCGAGAGCTCCCTTTTGGCATGCACTCCCCAGTAAATGGAACAATATCCTAGAAAGGGTGTCTTCGCGGCATCAGAAGAGGGAGAAGACCAAAGGGCATTGACCTGTTGGGAGCTCAGATAGGTCAAGCATACTTCCGCGATTGCCGAGTGAGGATCACCGAGTATATCGGGGCGAGTAGAAAGAAACTCCTGGAGAGTAAAGTGGATCAATCGCACAGTTGAGCCCTCCTTATCCACAGAAATGAGCCCTTGACAGCAGCTCACCACCGTCGAAATCGAAGGGATGTTGCCAACATCAAAATCTGTCGAGCCTAGCTGCACTGCTAGGGCATGGCAGAGCTCATCCGCTTGCAGCGGTCGTTCCGCATGGCTGATCCACATCAACGCTGTCATCCCGAGTCTCGATTTGTCACCACCTTGTGCCTTTATCCGTCCGATTGTTGCACCATAAACATCCCCCAACTCTAATCCACTTGTCATTTTGCGGAGCCTTTCTTGTCTCCGAGAGATTGTTGATTCGTTTAAGATCGCATCGATGTTTAAGGAAACAAGTAGAAACCTAGATGCATATCTATTAGCGCATTGTGCGTGCAAGACTCCTAGTACCATTGCCCTTACATACATTTCCGACATATGTTCCGGAATTTTCTCTAGAATGTCTTCCTCCAGACTCTCATCCATGGCGTCTGGAGTTTCGTCCTCGTCTATTCTAAGACGAAGGTATTCCGTGATATCATTCTTGCTAGGGCTTACAGGTACACTCATCACTCGTCCAGCAAGACGCTTTTCGACCTCAGCACGAACATGAGGCCTCCCAATGATAAATATTCGCGTGCGCCGTGACGTTTCGAGGATTTGTTGTAGCGAATTAAGGAGCTTAACCCGATTCGCCGCCGCACATTCGTCTAAAGCGTCAATACATACAAAGGTGGGCAGTGAGGTTGTGATGGCCTGTAGCATCTTCACGATATCGGGGAGTCGCGGCCCTCGTCCGCCAATGGCCATTTTCTGCCCTCGAAAGGCCTGTGTTATTTCCTCTGGAACCGTTTCCATTCCGCCGACAACCTGCCTCAGCAAAGAACCCAGAATACTGGCAACGGACTGCTCCTTTCGCGCTGCGAAGTCTAAGTAAAAACACGTAACGGCTGTGTTTCGCCCCGTGAACTGATCGCACAGTCTGTCCACTACCAGCGAACTGACATCGTGGCCTGTTAGCACTGAGCCTCTCTTTTTTTTACCCTCCGGGAATGATTCTCGTTACCTAATAAATGTTTTGCCGACCCCCGGACCCCCATAGCAAAACAAGACTCCCTTATCGCCTTCACCTTCACCGTTCCAGCCAAACCAGTTTCTGAATTCCTCAGTTTGTAAAAGCCATTCCCCCACATTATCGGCACGGCGATCTTGGATATCCCGATGGCGTAGCTTTGGCTCGAGGGGTGAGAGCCAAGTTAAGAGTGGAGTTCGATCATCGGCGATCGTATAGTTATTCCACACATTATTAAAAGAGTTCGTATTATTGAAGGAGTTGTTGTTATCGTGGGTGGGATGTTGAGACATATTGCGCTCTTTGCTGCTTGCACTGTTGCGAAGGGGCTATTTTGTAAGGTGGGTTGATGATAGTTGTGGAAGGTGGAGGAAAGCAGAGTCTCGGTAAGGAAAAGGGGGGCGGTCTGGTCTTAAAGCAGCTTTGCAGATAGCCCTTCGTGGAACACGGAAGAAAAAGTGTGGCATCAAATAAAGGCTCATGCACAAAAATCTCTAAGCGCCCTCAGCGCAGTGTGGAACAAGCCAATTAGATAGATAAACTATGGCAGCCTAGGTGGCTGAGGCTGAGAAAAACAATACTTTGTGTAAGCAACAAACATCATCACCAACGTCAATTTTGTGTGCTCCGACTGATAAAATCTCTCGGCGCGGGGGAATCGGAGCCCGTCCACTAAGGTTACAACGCCCGCACAAAGTATCCGGCTTCAAGTTGACCAGGCTAGAAAAAAAAAGTTAGTCCAACTCGAGCTAAAGTGGCTGCAGTAGGTAGCGTTCCCTACAGTCTTTCATGGGGTGGTGACGAATATCAGGAGGTGACGAACAGGGATCCGTAGCAGGTATTTTTTTTGTTACCCTACGGCAACGGCCCCCAGCGGCAAAGGCAGCGAAACCATCACCAAAGCCTCCGGCAGTGGAAATCTTCTTTTCGGAAAACAAGCGGTTGGAAATGGTCGTGGATATTACTTCTCTTGTTTCCTCTTCTTGTCCTCTCTGTATCATACTTAATCTACATTTGTAACCTTGTAATGGAGTCTCTTTGGCTTTGGAGAATTGGGGGTCACTTTTGATGTAAAAAGGGCAAGTGACTATAACATTTGTCATCGAACGGTATGATTCAAGGCTTTCCAACAATACTGGTATACTGAGCCTCTCCCAATATCTATGGCCACTCAAAGCCCGCTTACCTAACCGTCCATTTCTCAAATTTAGGTGACGAAACTAGGTGACGTAGTAACCGGCACCATCCATAACCGGACAGAAAGTGCCAAAGTGTTTACATAATCTTTTATCGCCCTAAATCCCTACCGCCAGACAGCCAAAACGTGTCGTTGCCTCGGAGGTGGGCTTGGAAATCATACTAGACGCTAATTAGACCCTACTCTAACTGTACTCGTCTTAGGCAATTCCCCGGAAAGACGGATTAAAAAAATATATTATGGTAAAACCCTTACGATCGCTTGGGCGCCCGTACAGACCATGCACACACGTTCCCCTCTTTGATTAGCGACAAAGGAAACCGCCGATAAAAGGTCGGTAAGATGGACAAGCGAAATATCCTTCACTGCCGAGTGATCGCTGGTGATTTGAGCACACAGGCTATGTCTTGGTCAATTATAACTGGGATAGATGAAAAATTACTTTAAAGCACCAAGAGTTACCGCATTGTGGTACTATATCCACGAGTTTCACCCCCACACGGCTACAGCCGGTAGAGCTCAAGAGCGGAGCTCAGCCCTCACTTTCGAGCACGCCGGAAGTGCGAGAATACACCAAAATACTCCCGTCATGGATCAGAACGCAGTCTCTCAATTACTTAGAAACCCAGCACCAATGCTTCCGAAAGGTGATGGACCCCATTGCCAAAGTCGCCCTTCTGCTACCTCCCGGTCGCATTGTCCTCAGTGCGTAAGTTCCCCATGGCATCATGAGAAGTTTTCCTGTTTCTCACGAGAAATGCCAAACGCTCCCCCCCGCCGACCCTTTGCCGCGCCCATTCAAGATCCAATTACGCAAATGCCCCCTGAAGGCAGTAAGACTCCGGGAGCAACCACCAACTACTGCCTGACATCCCACAACAACAAGACGGCAACAAACAGAAGCCGCAAATCACGTTCCGAAATATCTCCATTTAATCCCATTTTGACGCCCTAACGGAAATTCCCCAAATATACTCCCCCGACCCCTCCTAATCCAACCAGGCATAATCCCGACACGACAGGTCGTGGTTCCTGACCCCTGTAGCTTACCGAATTTTCCTTCCCAACACCGTACAATTGAATAACCCCCCCGCAGCACCCCCGCCCACAAATTTCCCATTTTTAGCCCTCCGACTACTGTACCCGGGCAAAAAGTTTGAAAGCTCCCGGTAGCAAAGTGGCAATTGTCCCAACCAAAGAATAACCCCCACTAGGAGGGCGCTTCAGAAATTAGAAACCCGGACCGGTAGCATTAGTCTCTGCACTTTCACAGATTTTAGTCTTCGGAAACCCGAAAGCGGGGGGTTCTACGAGTCTCAAGTCCAGAAGCTAATTTCAACTACAGGTGCTAGCCCAAGGCACGGCTTGAAATTCGCTTGATAATGTGTTTGGTATTCACTCCAAGTTGTTTGCTAAGGGATATCATATATAATCTATCAAACTTTTATGGACCAGGGTGCATGACCTGCACGACCTATTTCCCTGTAGACCAAGTCGAAAGAGAGAAAAAATCCGAGTGAAATGAGGAGGGAAAATCATAGGAGGGAAATAAATTCCCTAAACGTAAAAGGATCTGAACTAAATAAAAAGACGAGAAACCTAACCATATCCCAATAAAAATTATAAAAATAAAGAAAATACAAAAAGTTATCAAAAAATAGTATTCTTCACGACATCGTAACTTCATGGCGTCGTAACTTCGTGTAGCTTCGTTAACTTCGTAGACATCGTAAAACCGGAACCGGAGCGTAACAGCGTTCTAAAACGTACTAATATGGGAACCAGAGAGTAAGGAGATGTAGTGGGGCATGCGATAACGCAGTAGGTGAGAGTGTGATACATGTCAAGCCCTCACCAAAAGGAGCAAAAAACAAAAAAAATGCCAGATACTTTTTGTAAAGAGAAGAAAAAACGAAGGTTTACTTTCCGTCCCCCCACGATACCTTCATAACCCCGTAACTACCCTCACCCTAATCCCCACGATTCTCTTCATAACCACCTCACACTCCTCGTCATGAGCAGCGCGCACATGATATCTCATGTTATCCTCCCTGGCCGTGGTATGGCCGCAGAGGTCGCAAATTAGGCGCAGCTCACTATGCTTCGACTCCTCGTGGCGCCTGCGGTCTTTTCTCGTGGTGTAGCTCGTGCATGAAGCGCAGCCTTTGTGGCTGCAGCAGAACCGGCGCTTGGAGTCTTTGTGGTGGTGGTGGTGGGTTGTCTCGGGGTTTTGGGTAGTCGTGGTGGGGTGGCAGTGAGGAGAAGTACAGGGGGGGGTAATCTTTGAGCGGGGCTTAGGGCTCGGTCTTGTGCGAGTGGAGGGATGGGTGGTGGCAGCGGGTGTGGACACAAGGGCGGAGTGGACGACAGATGGCGGTGCCGGCGGGGGTGCGATGGTGGCGGGCGAGGTGGTTGCCGAAGGGGGAGAGAAGGGGGTCGGAGGGAGGACAGAGTATTGTGTTGGGCTTTGAGGGGGACTACCTGTTGTGGCATTGGGGGGCATGGACGTAACTGGGGCTTGAAGAACTGATTCACCCAGAGTAGCTAGCAAGTCATCCACAGGCATTGCGTGAGGAGTAGCTAATTCATAGTTGAACAGGTTGAAAGTGTCCGCCCAGGGTGGTAGGTCTGTCATCTCAGTGGCGTGGAAGTGCGATTCTGAGAATCCCAGGGCGGGGTACGGCTGAGGCCGCACGTTGATGCTGGAGGCACATTTCGTTTCCGGAGTTGCCGGAGGGGATGGCCCCTGAGGGTTAGGTTTCTGTTGTTGCTGTTGAGGGTTATCCCCGAAAGTCGTTTCACGGGAATGTAAGATATTTGGGGTCTCGCCAAGGAGACACTCTTTGTTGATAAAATTTTCGAAGATATCATTGATATCGTTGAGAGATGGGGGGCTCTGGATTGAATCCATGACAGTGTGAGAGTGTTTTAGAGGGAGGGGGATGCTTTGAGGGTCTGTAAAGGGTGGGTAGGGTATAATGTAAGGAAGAAGATAACTGCTAATGGCGATATCGTCGTTATGAGGTGAGGTAGGGCAATGTGTAGATTTGGTACGCCCGCCGCAAGATTCACTTGCGGCAGCGTGATAGTCGGTGTAGGTGTGAGCAGTGTCTTGGGTATCTCGATGTGTAACGGAATCTAGAACACGATTAGCACCGACTGACGATATGGGTGTGAGTGAGAATACCTAGAATGCTAGCAATTCTGAGAGAGGCGCTAATAGAGCGTGTAAATATTAGGGCTTGAGGAAGAATTTCAAAAAAGTTTTTGCGTATCCTAAACCTTTTCGTTAAAATACTTCTAACAAGAATCACAAGGGATGTAGTTACAGATAATGTGGCTTGCGTAATGGGGGATTAGCAAGCCGGGGGAAACATTTTCCGGGAACAAATAGATCTTCATAGACACTATGGCTGGTCATTGCGCTAATTACATGCAATGTTCCCCTCATCTGTCCGCGAAACCGTGATAGAGGAAGTTCCGAATTCCTCAGGATTGAGAGCAAGCCCGATCCAAACCATCCCTGAATACCCGACATCGATCCAGAGCCACAAATGAGACTTGCCGTATTAGCCAGGATGGCGACGGCTAGCGAGAAAATAAGCCTTGAAGCCTTGCCGGTGGTACAATCAGAGATCCGTAGAGGTTGGGTGTATTCGAGAAGTCGCCGGGTAGCGAGGTAGGAGAGCCCTAGAAATCAACAAATCAGCAACACGCAATCAGGAGAAATTGGGGATGTGGCCTACGAGTTGTGTTCGAGTTATCCGTCATCCAGGGCTGGGATGGGTAACCAAACAGGATACGACGGGCCGCCTCTGCACTATATCGGTTGTGCTTCCCGGAGACGATCCGGGAGGAGCGATGCCTTTCGCTGATCTACTCGGAAATTAGTAAAGCTCCGACCCAGACTCCCGAGGGTAGCAGCCCAACTCACCTCTTCCATCATAAAGACTATCACTAGTCTAACTGACATCCAAGAAAATATACAAGCCGATGCCATGTCAATGGCGACCTGAATATACCATGCCAAGCGCATCAACAGCCCCGCAATGCCGCCAAACAAGAGATTTAATGTGGGTACCTCGCCAAATTCGAGTTCGGTCGGCCGCGTACCCCTCACAGTGAACTCCGGGTCGGAGCGGACCACGGGAGGGAGCTTAGCTCCCGGCGGGTCGCACATCCGATTTGTTTCCGGGCTAATTCACGAGTACGGGCATCGAGCAGAGTTGGAGTTGGGCCGGTAAAATTGCCAACAGATCTCAGTGCGAAGGGGCCCCAGCGCGCCAGCGCGTATCTTCTAGGGCTCCGGGATATAGAAACCTCGTTGCGATAGGCGGATAGGGACAAGGAGAGAAAACGAATCGAAACCCTCGTACAGCCTGTGGTAAAAAAAATGGGAAAATGTGTAAATGAAAAGTCAGAAAGACGGGTTGCTTGGTTGGCAAGAGCTCACCGAAGGCTCTAGTCAAAGGCCCCGAAGCCCGATCCCTGTTTTCTAACCTTTTTTATTTATTTTTTACCACAGACTATACTCGAGTATGAGGAGGGGGACAAGACGAAAGTGGGCCTTAGGCAGGAAGTAAGGGCGAAATCTCGGGAGTCTTCTGGGCTCTGAGGCCGAGTGTAGCAGGGAGAGCCCTATTTATTAATAAATCTTGCTCCCTATGAAAACTAGTGTGGTAGGGCCTGAGCAAAAGCTTGGCATGCAAAGGGCCTGGCAGGGATGAAAAGTGCTGGGGGGGAGCGCTTTTTGTGCGACGGTACTCCGCCTCGGCAAACATTTGTTGCGAGAAACGTCTTTTTGGGATGAACGTAGGACCATGGCACTGGGAGAGATGGTCTGAGTTGCTGGAGAATGCACTTAGCATGAGATGCAGCGCCTCAGAGCTTCGTGCAGACGCTGGATCCCATTATGCACGACACCTACCGTCCAGTCCGAGTACTTGAGCGTTGTACCCTACCAAGCTATACTCGTAATTTCTGACGTTTGCAAACACGACTGCTATTGCATACCACCAAAATCTTGAGGCTCCGGGCAATTTTTCGCCCATATTCAATAGCAGTTGTGTTTGCAAACGCCAGAAAATTCCGAGTATCATACTTGTAAAAGCCCACACTTATGAGGCTATCAAGGCAGCAGCCGGGAAATCTGCGGCACGGGTACTCGAGTACATCTTGCAACCCCTACAAAGAGCTCGGGGGCGGCTCATTATGCAACCCAAGCCCACCAATAAGCCACATCTCCTGCGCGCCCGCACAAGCATCAATCTCTCTACTCGAGTAGCCGCTACCAGCACTCGAGCACGCATCCTGCTGAATCCTGCTGTCGCCAGCGCATCTGCGCACCCCGCCCTGCGCTATACCCCTCATTCCCCACTTCATCCCCCGCACTAACCACTTGGGCGGATAAGGCGCCGACCAAATTTGAATTGTCCTTTTTTGTACCAGCGGTATAATATTGTGCTTCTCCGACCATAATCGCACACGGCCTCCACTTTAACTTCAATCCGGGGCCCGTCGCCCCCAAACAAGAAAATGCAAAAATCCCGCATGGCAGAGCTCTGAAAACATTAGCGAGGCATTCCCAAGTTGTACGAACATTTGCGCACAGGAGGGGTACCGTAGGTGGCCGTCCGTGTTTCTTGTGCTCGCTAAATGCGCTACCATACACGACCAACCGAGGCCCGAGATCACGTGGTAGCCCAATCGCGGTGTGATGTCATACCAGTTAGGAGGCTGTGAATTTAGTAGAATTGGCGCTAAGATTCATTGGAGGTTAACCAGATGGTTGCGTAACAAATGTTCTAAGAATTATGATGCTTCGATCATCTCTAGGCAAATTTCCTCCAACCGTTTCAGGCTACATGTTCCGGTAAAACCAGGTCGGCGACATCCTGGTCAGATTGGGCACCATCGCCTAAGCTGCATAAAACGCACCGATTATGAGATTCAGTATTATTCTTGCGTTCATTCACCCCTCTCTAATCTCTCTCTACTCGCCAAAAAACATATAGCTATCCCCGACCATCGCCTCGACTGTTATACTAGGACGCCACTTGTTACTACGAGCTTCAGGGCGAGCCAAGCTCAGTTCTGAACTACCCTCCCAGCGTGTGGGTAAAGGCCTAGGACAGACTTTTTGTTTTTAGTGAATCGATCCGGAAGCAGGATATCTCGAAGAGGGTTAGCACTTTACTGCAACGGTATAAGATCCACCTTTAGGATGAGTCGGATCTCATAAACTGGTGTAAGCGACCCCGTTTAACCCCCGGTTAAACTAAACCTATCCCAAGCCGGCAGAGACAGCGAATCGCAAGGGCAAATATGATAGTGGTTCTGGTTGCCTAATCCGCCATCCAATTTGATGTCGGGTCGGAAAAAAGTTGGTACGGTAGGCTACTCTCCACCCTACGGGGAAGAACCAATTCTTTAAACTTACATCCCTCTGATACCATTTTTGACAAAACAACCCTCGCCATGAAATCTCACAGAATCGAGTCGCGAAAAAGGGACAGAAGCAAGAATGAACACAACTTACGAAATAATTTTCCGATAGCGATGCCCGTAGCGAAGACCCTTAGAAACCTTGGGGCTGCGGGAATCATTCGCTTCACCGCATTTTTTATTTGAAAAGTATTGTGAATCACCGGCGCTTTGATTGATAGCAGAATCTCGACATCTCAAGAACAACGACTACATCTCTGGAATTCATCCCTTCTCGCATAAAGGACAAACACGAATAATCTGGAAACCGGAGAATGATAGTAGGAGCTGGGCGCGCATTGAAGACGTCAGCAAGAAGAGAAGGGAAGGGAAGAGGAAGCACCAGGAATGGAAGAGAGATGAAGTGGAGGAAATGGAAAGAATGGACGTGAACAGGTCAGGGGAGGTTGGATGGAGAGAGAAGAGATGCAGCGAATCTTATCGTGGGAAAAGATGGTCTAGGAAAGGAAGAAGTTAGAATGTAACAGTTTTCTGAGTTATGTATTTAAGGCCGTTGGTTTTCCTCCTGAGTGCGACAATAGAATCAAGATCAAGACTTTCTCCTCCGTTATCTATTTCCCTCTCACGCAGATAATCTTTAGTTTTACTTTAAAAAGCGCAAGCGATTGCAGAGGACTTCCGAATGTACCATTTGCAGTTTTTGCCGCCCCCTATCTAACGCTGCAGCTCTCGGCTATTCGATTCAGCAAATATTATCTCCCGAACTGCAGCACCCAACCAAGCCTCTTAAGAATTGCGGACACAAAACGGTGGCGTAGTCTACTAACCCGCGAAAACCTGGTTCGCCCAGTGTACCCTCCCGGCGGCAGCGATAATGTGCTCCTCTGCCAAATTTCCCGGACCAGTGCAATCTCATAAACTCCATACCGTATTTTATTTTTTCGAAAATAACGAACGGGCGGATTCGGCGTGCATGAGAGCTATGAGGTGCTCGAGTATGGGTGGTGCTTGGTCCTAGAGAACCAATCAATCTACGCTTACTCTAGTGTAACCAGCTTTCATCAGGTCACATCTCATAGTTCCCATGCGCACCGAACCCGGTTCCGTTCGTCATTTTCGTACTTGAGTATGATGGCTCAAGCGAGCTGCGGTGCACAAAAGTGGATCCAAGGCAACAGCGTTAACTAAATGCACGAAGGCTGCCAGTTCGCCACCGCACAAATAAATGGGCGGCCACGGATTGGATAGGCCGAGTAGGGGAAAAAAATCTACCCTAGCATGATACCAATCCGTCTTCTTACAGATTTTCCTCGGGCACTTGGGTTCCGGGGTTGGTCCGTGAGCACTTCCGATGACTTGGCCGCAGTTTGTATGCAACTAAGCCTCTACGGTAACCGAAAGATCGCGAAGAGGGGTATTTATGACAACTTGACCAATACAGCAAGTGTTTACTGACTAAGCCTGGTGCCCGAGGACTTACAGTCAGTGGACAAAGATCTTGGTTATGCTGAGTCATAGCGGACTAAGCAGTCCTAGGAGATAGATATGCTCCGCTTCATGTAAGGGCCCGTTTACCTATAGACGTCCGTCTAAAAGCCTAAAACGATGCCCACTGTTAAGCAGGGCTTGACAGTGGGGGAGTGTGCGCCAGAGTAGATAGCGTTTAGCTAGAGTAGGCAACGGAACTTTTTGACCATCTAGCTACAAGAATCTAGGACCGTGGGAAATTTGTCAAACACTTTCGCGCTGCTTGCCAGATAACGCTGGAGACGCCACCGTCTAGTACAACCACGATTACAAATTTAATTTTTAGAAAGAGACAGACAGTTGAATGTAGGTAAAGAAAACAGAATTGTCGCACACCCAGCTAATATACTGTCTAGTATATAACTGAAAGCCCGTTTACATAACTGACTTTCTCCGACCGTCGGCACTGCCTCTGGTTGCTAGACGGCCGTCTATAGGTAAACGGGCCCTAAATCTAGCCGCCACACATCATAATATTATTATCATACAAGATATTTTTTCTCGCACAAATCACCTCTCCTTCGCCCAATATGTCCCAAGACCCCCCCCCCCCGAAGAAAAAAGCACTGGGGCCCTGTTTAGCACGCAAGAAAAGTGGCATTCTTCTGACACTTCTGGTACTTTTATCACAAATGAAATATTGCAACCTTGCGCTTTTTTATTATAGCTTAGCTTATAGGCGTCCGACTGGACTTTCCCTTTCATTATAATAGCCACAATGGCAGCTACCGTCTGGATACCGAACCTTTTGTACCTATTCGCTAAAGATGGCCGAGATTTGGCAAACACCGATGTTTTTGGAAAAAGGTGATAGCGGCATGCCGAACAGGGCTCAAATACGCATGGATCCGGTTTATTTCCAGGGGGTGTTTAGATTTATTTATTTTTCAAGACTTTTTTATCGCAGTCCACCTGCGGCGATGTTGAATTGTTGTACTCCCTGTTGAAGATCACCGGCGATCACTCCATGCTGACGTATTTTCCTCTGTACCCTTTTGTATATTGTCGCTCGTTAGTTATTACCGAAAAAAACTCGAATAAACGGACCATGTGCTAGGACGTTGGACTTGTCTCTCCTAGTAAGGTCGTGTTTTTTTACTTTTTTTTTTTGTCTCGGAGGACGTGTTTTTTTGGTGTGCCTTCCCCCCCCTTTTCCAGAGGAGGGAATTTCGGACTACCGTAAAAACTGGAATAATTGGCCCTCACGCTAGTATGTTGATATAAGGTTGGGCGCACGGAAAGTCCCTATTTTAAAGGAAATTGGTGTTTCAACACTGAAAACTATGGTTCACTTCTCCGAGTCTGAACGCTAGCTCTTGATATGACTGCGGTGATTGGAGTAGCGAAGTAGAAAGAGGAAAAATTTAAACAAATGTATGAACCTTGGCGAGACATACCTTAAGTCAACATACTAGCGTGAGGGCCAATTATTCCAGTTTTTACGGTACATAGCACATGGTCGTTTTATTCTAGTTTTTACGGTAGTTTCCGTTGTCACTCATTATCAGTCAAGAGGGAGCGATCGTTTAAAATACCATGAAAAGCAGGGGTCTCTGTTTAAAATACCATGATATACCATGACGGGGGCGAAGTTTGCAAACTATGACCTCCTCCACACCAAATGCGACCACTTGCAGAAATAATCATTATTCAGGACTCTAAATACCTTCATGAGGGGCCCAAATAAAATAATAATAAAATAATAAAAATCATAGGATAATTATCAAAAATAAGGCCATGTGAGGCCTAATTTTTAATATTTTTCCCAGTGGTAAAGATGGGGCTTGGCACAGTTATGATGCCTAAAAAGGGTTGATTTTTGTTTAATTTTGCGCCAAGATTGCTAGTACCATGGCTCGGCAAGAAGTTATGGAACAGTTATTCTAAGTTAACCAGCCAAATATATCCTTGTCTGTCCCAGTTAATTGTTTTCAACCCTTGTAATTGTGGCTTGAAACTTCACCCCTGTCATGGTATATCATGGTATTTTAAACATACCCCTTTGTTTTTCATGGTATTTTAAACGTTCGCTCGTCAAGAGGAGGAACGGATATACCTTGTTGGAATACCGTATTATCTCGTCAAATTGGGTATCTTTGGACAGGGATTCTTATCACTACTCTAAGAGCACTAGCCCCTAACAAGGCCTAGTAGTGAACAAAAAAAGGGATAGGAGAATTGCGTTCACTCAGACTCATAAGGGCTAACGCAATCCTTCTATTCCTTTTTTGTTCATTACTAGGCTTCATTAGGAGTCATCATCCTGGTGCGGCGATAAGAACCCCTGTCCCGAGATACCCAATTTGACGAGATAATACGGTACTATAGGACGATTCGCATACATGGCCGGTGATGGCCGGATAAGAAACCGGAGAGGAAACAGGAGAGGAAACCGGTGGATAGATCAGAATGCTTGACTGGGGGGGACCGGAGCCACATTCCCCCTGGGCATCTCCGGAAGGATTTCCGGGAGCGGACATTGTGGAAAAACTTCTTTATATTGTCTATATAAACCCTATATTCCACCATAGCTAGAGAGATAGGCAAGATAGCCACGCCTCCGATCAATATACACACGCTTCCTTCTTGACTTCTTTGTCCTTCTTCCTCTCGCCAGCCTGTTCATCTCCTATCCACAACTCATAACAACATTCCCGACCGTAGGTGGAACGTTGCCTTTTGGTGACAGAGTGCAACCAGGGTACAAGGGCCCGGCATAAAGTCTTCGCACAGACCAAAGTGGCTTATGGTACCAACAAAAAATCCGGGGCAAACAGGTGAGGTCGCAAAGTGAGGTTACGGGCGGGGAAAATTGTGGGGCAGCGGGATTCCGACCAAAAACAAACAAACAGGGGTATTCGGAATAACGTCATTTACCTAGTAACCGGTCTTGACCGGGATTCAGCTCCCCATGGCAACCACGGGAAAATCAAATGTATATTTTAATATCTGCATAAATAGTAGTAATACCACATTGAAAATCTGTTACAAAGTACTTTTAAATATGGAGAATCAGAATA
>Ga0307517_10002149_pt1 | contig 32019 bp, 22 predicted proteins | sample 23_EM_MG_FD_194515 | JGI IMG/M metagenome (GOLD analysis project Ga0307517, IMG submission 194515) | Populus trichocarpa ectomycorrhiza microbial communities from riparian zone in the Pacific Northwest, United States - 23_EM | ecosystem: Host-associated > Plants > Roots > Unclassified | place... | reverse complement strand
ACTATCATTCATAGTTTACAAGGATTCCATATCTATTATGGAATGTATGTGGTGGCAAGGAAGCTTGTGATTCTTTTGTTGTTGTTTTTTTTATTTTATAGGATTGTCTTATTCAAAAGGGAGATTATGAGGGACTATCTAAAGGAGATATTTATGCCACTTTTCTTTCTATTTTTGAGAGCATACTTTCGGCTAACTTTAGCATTCAAGACAAAATAAAGTCATCTTATTTAGTTGATATTGTGTGTGTGTGTGTGATCCCGATAACATGAGAAAAAACCATTATCTAAAAGAAAAAATAGATCATTTACCTTGTTGTGTTTAATAAATTTGTTTATTAAAATTAATTTGTAATATAAATCGACAAACATATAAAATTTATTGGAAAAAATAAAAGGAAAAAATATCATGTAAGGCTACGCATATTAAAAATATAAAAGAAAAATAAAAATAAATATTTAATCTATATAAAATATATAAAAAAAATTACAAATAAATTATACTAACCTCTTAAAAAATTAAACACACTCAATATAATTAAAAAATAATTGCTATTTAAAAAAAGATAAAAAAAACAAAAAATAAATAAGTCAAGCTTAGTGCCTGACCCATCAATAAAAAGCCTGCAAAGGAACATTTATTTTTTTCTTAATTCAATGGGGCGAACTCAATTGTCCAAAAAAAATATAACGTGTCGTCTGGAACTCCCAGAATCTAGCCACTAGTATGGTTGTAAAGACAGGGTCATAGTTTTTTCATCCAAAAATCTATTTTGAGCCAATTTGTTTATCCAAAACATCTAGGAGTCTTGTTAAATCAATTCATGGCCTCCAAAAGCGCAAAAAACCACCCAAAACCCGAAATTAACCCGAAACAAAAAATCTTTCCGAACTCAGATATGTTTTTCTAGTCGTTCTCAAGGTGAAAAAACACATAATCTTAACCCCCCCTCCCCCCTCTCCCCTCATATAAAACCAGTTGACATCAAAATAAACTATTTTGGTAGCTGAAATCATCACCAACAACAACTTTCTCTCTCTAACCGGAATCTGGCGACCCCCTCTCTCTCCACAAAAAAGAACTAAAAAATAAGATAAATAAAGTTTGGTATCAAAATAAATTTTTAAAGAATTATAGGGACCGGTCATCTAATAGCTAAAAAAGATGGGGGATGAAAATAAACTTTTTAAAAAAAAAATCAAAGCCACCACCCTATATTACTCATGTTTTTCACTTTAGTCCTCTTTATTTCAATTCAACCATTCCCTTCAAAGAAACATGCAACTGGGTTTAAATCTGGATTTAAAATAACTCAATCATGCAAAAAAAAAAAGAAGGTTTGAAGATCAAAATGAAAGTTTTGAAAAAATGTATTATTACAATCCATAATAAATTATTATAAAATGAACAATAAATATTACTATAGTATTTTATCCACAAACTATAGTTTTTGTTAGTAAATGTACTTCAACAACCACCGTTTTGATAGCAAGATAAAAGAATACATACGACACTAGTTAATAATTCTACTTCTTACTAAAGATAATTAGGGGTTATCAAAACTTATATCGAAACAAGTGCATTAAGTACAATCACAACACCAGAAAGCTGTTCACTAGATGGAGACAATTTTTTTCCCCTTTGTTTTCATTACCAAACTTACTTTTGTCTCGGCTATTTTTTTTTTTTAAAAAAAAAAACAGTAACTAAATGCTATATATTCAATTTCATACTGAATTGATTCAATAAATAAAAAAAAATTGATGCGATTATTTGATAAAAATCAAAATCTAGACTTAAATGATAAAGCACGTGGACCAAAGAGAAGACGGCTTGATTGAAGTTAAAATTGGTGTCCTCAGTGCAAATTTCCCAACAAGCTCTTGACCTATTTCTGCTGATCATCCATCTTTAATCTTTATTACCTTTCCCATCTTTATTACCAAATAATTAAGGTTGCTTGTAAAAGAGATAGACACCATGTTTTGACAAAAGAAGCTCCGAAAACATTTCTATTTTGCTAGCAGCAGAAAGTCTCATCCCTGAAGTATTACAACATCTCACCAGGTCCACCCTATGTTGCAAGTCAACAAGGCAAATCCCTCAACTAATGTTGTTTCTTCTCTTCCCTTTCAAACACTAAAAATCTCTTACTTTACATGGCCGATTTCAAAATTTTGTTTCTTTCACTGCAACCAGCTCATCAAAGAACAAAATTCAGTGCCAACAGAATCGGTAGACTTCAAATCAGGTACAGTGGCTCGTCTAGCAGGGGGGGAAAAGATGGCTGAAAAAGTTCAGCTCGGTTCTAAGCTACCTCTCACAAAGATGATCCCTTTTTCTCTATTGACATGCTTGCAACTTGCATATTTCCATCGTCCAGTTTTTCATTGAATTTGGTCCCTGAGGAATTCCACAGCCATGAAGGTAAGAGCAGAGGCTGGGATGTACCATGTTATCCTGGGGACGCTTCCTCTAAACAATCCCTTGACCCCTTCCATCATCCAAATCCTGCGAATAGCATCCAGCCAGCCATTGTACCTGCAAGTTCACAACAGCATTAGCAAACAATACTACCTTCAAAACTACATCTGCCTTTCAATCTGAAACACAAACATAGCATGTGGACCAAGCTAAACAATTAGCCAAGCTTCATCCAGATAAAAATTAGAAAAGGAAGTCCCCATTTTTTGCTCTTGCTCCTTTTGATTAGTCAGGGGTAGCCATCCCCTGTATTTATCAAAATTTTTCAGAAATCAACTGGGTAAAATGTCAATTGGTTGCCTACAACAAGTTATTTCATGTCCTAACCATTGAAACACACTTTTGGGCAAGGAACAGAGGGGCAGAAACATACATCATAAACAAGATTGTGTTGCATTAGAGAAAGCCTCCTATAAAACAGATGTGCTGTGCAAGTGTTTGCACTTTAACACATGTTGGCGCAAGAGTCAGAAAGACAGAGAGAGGTCCAGGATAACATTGAGTTCAACCAAAAGGAAGCTATAACATAGATACTGGACATTAAAAGACACGTGCTCTCGCAGCTTTCAGTTATTATTGTTGAAAATCTCACTCTTAAAGAGCAAGAAAGAATGGTTATCATGCAAAATAACAACTCCAAAATTATCTTCTGGTTGTCATGTCTAATTTGACGTAGTAGTACCTTATAATTGATCCCTGTACTTGCAATCTTGTTTTGATCACATCCAAGGGAGTGGTGAGATAGGCACTAAAACCTGCTTACAATTTGAAGAATCATAAATTATTGCATATACAAGATTGAGTGCCGGCTGGAATAAGAAAATTTGAACTTTAAATGTTTGAAGAATGTTTGGGAAACAATAAACCACAACCCCTGTAAATAATGAAGTATAAAAACATCGTTATTGATGCTGATATTGGAGAATGAAGACTGCATTTTGCATTTGATATCATTTCAGAGCCAGGCTGAACTAGTTCCTCAGGTTTCCAAGCACCCAGTGGTGGAGCCATGGTCATAACTGCTCAAATTCTGGGTGGAGATATCCATCCTAGTAAACTCTTCCTTGTTTTTTCCTTGCCCATAAAGGGTAGTTATCCTCCTTTACAAATTTCCTCAACTCTTAAAATTAACCTCTTTATTTCTTTCTTTATTTATTTTTCCTATCATTTTACTCCATATAACATACTTCATCAATTATATCTTCTGTGATTCTATCACCTTGTCCCCTACTCATAAAAATAAAGAAAGAAGGAAATGGCCATTCATTTTACACATAGTTCTAGATATCAATAATCATGCGTTTAAAACTAGGACATTCAGTTAATTGAGCGTTCCATAAATCTGGTAGATCAAAATTCCGAACATTAAATTTTTATGGCTTCAATAGTATTTCTTTGTCAAAGGCATGATATTTTTGTTATTGATGTAATTATTGTATTGAATCTTTTACTTGTATCATATGAAGATGTTTTATGGCTCGCTAGTTTTATATAATGACAGAATAGATAAAAGAAATGATTGTTAAAATAATAATGACCCCATTGAAAAAAAGATTGCTGGCTCTGCCGTGCAAGCACTGCTTCAGATAAAGCAGAAGTAAAGCACGTACCTCCAGCCAATCCTCCCAGGAGAAGTCCCTCCACAGAACTATTAATATGGTGATCTAAACTGGGAATCCATTTTTGTTTCGCATACTCTGTCAAATCTTTCAAGGCTTCATAAAACATAACCTGCAAATAATGAAAACAAAAATAACTCAAATAAGCTCTACAGAAGCTGTCAATTAGCTTGGACACAAATTTTAAGAATTGATGGAAAATAAAAAATGAGATAAGGGTAAGATACAGTAAGTTCTCAAAATAAATTTACATACCATTAAGCCAGCAAAGGGCACATCCCTTGCAAGCGTAGACCAGTATCTGCCAAACAAATCAGTACATGAATACAGATAGTTATTGAGTCAAACACCTCTTTTGACAATTTGTACCTGCTGCCTAAAAAACCTATGATTACAAGTTAAAACCTAGAATAAGTAAAACATAGAAATCTTGCAGCTAAAACTTGCATCTACCAGTTTTAAGTGGCAGCGTAAAAATAGAGCCGCGTACCTTGGACAGATTTCAAGGCCTTTCAAGGTTAAGACACCTTCATTTTTTTTTTCTTATCTTAAACAGCACTTCTTTTCACAAGTTTAGACGAATATGGTTTCACATTGCCAAAAAGATATTTCAAAATAGTGCTTCGACAAACGCACAGAGGATCATTCAGATTCAAAAGAGTATAAATATGATCTGGATTAGATACAGTTAAATTTTAATAACTTGCTTAATACAAGAAACTAGTTTAGTTTCCTGAAGAAAACAAACATACATTACAAGATTGGAAGCATTGATCCCTTGACAACTAAGATATAGCTCTGTTGAATGAACTCCCGTGCCTACAACAGGGTATATGGTGGCAAACTAGGAGACTTAGGCACATCATCCAGGTATCCTGGTTTGTATTTTACTTGAATTTTACATTAGCTACGAAAAATTGTTCAGTCCATAAGAATAAAGAGAATCATTTTATACAAGTGTCAATCAAAATAGCACTCCTTGTTGATTTCTTCATAATAAATCAGACTTGACTGAGTTGGAAAACATTGAGCCAATGTGTTGAAGTTACTTTGTAAGGTATATTACAGGTTGGATATGAGAAACAGAGAGCACTATGTGGTAACCTGACTACCTCATTTGATGCATGCCACTTAGTTGGAAGTAAAAATCTCTACTCGATTTACTGATGAAAGCATTTGCTTGAAATTGATATAAGATATGTGTAGATAAGGATAAGTTAGTCTAAATACCAAATCAAACAACACACACAAAAATAAAATAAAAGACCTTCCAAAAAGTAGAAGCATTTCTGATGTTTACCCAGCATATAATCCTCTTGGCCCCTGCTCCTTCAATATTGAACTTCCAGCCTGGAACATCCCTGTGTAATAGCCATAAATTTGCTCACCAGATTTCCTGGAGATGCTGTCTTTAATAATGCTGGAATTCCAAGATGTTCTTGACCCTTGTACTTGCATGCGTTGTTTCATTACTTCACATGGAACATATACAAACGAACCAAGTGTATCTCCTGAAATGCATAGGAGCAAGAAGACAGAAAATCAGAATTCTCCATGAAGTACATGGCTGATGAGTCAGATTATAGCAAAAAAAGACTTGATACCTCCAAGGACAACACACGGGAACAAGTAGCCATATGCATGATTGTCAATGATGCTCAGAGATCAAGTTTTTTATACAGTAGATACACAAAGAAAACAATGAGTGATTCAAGTTCTAAAGCTTCTACAGTCTTCAAACTAAGTCACTATTTTGAAATGTCACTGATTTTTATGTTCACACAAAAAGAAGTAGAAATTTCCCATGACAATAAGATGGAGCAACTGTGAATCAATGCATAAACAACCAGGGAGTCAGCAGAACTTACCAACAGCTCCAAAAATGAAATGAGCCCAATGGCCCCCAAGGCTAGGATGTGATTCCTCGATCCACTTTTTAGCAGACTCAATAAAACCAAAATATGTTGCTCCAGTAGCAAGAGATCCAGTAACCCCCGGAGTTATACCTCTATAAAAGCCTAAACGATGATCAGCTCAAAGCAACTTGATAAGCTCTTCTGGCTCTGCTAGTATTTAATATTCGCAACTATTATATACCTCTTGCTCCATCCGTAACTGCAACTGCTCGAACCATCTGAAGCAAGCTCTTGGGGGTCTGCTAGTATTAAAACATTTGTAAGAGATGGTCCAGCAATGCTAATAAACATTTTGAGGTGAAGGTTTGGCGAACACAAAATAAAATGAGTGAGATCAAAGTAATTAACACAAGAATAAATAATGATTCGTGCCTGAATTCCTCCACTAAGAATAGCTTGACTTTGGATTCGTGTCTTTACGGTGTCCACAGGATGCATCATTCCTTCCCCAAAAGCACCAGCAATAGCTCCCCAACAGAACTCTCTCCATACTTCACCAACAACATCAGATTTAAATATATATATATATATAAAAAAAAAGTACTAGTCTTTCTTCTGTTATCTTCAAGCCCTAAACAATATTCAACAGCCAAATACAGCGCCCTAACGGTTTTAGATGTAATTAATTGTTAAATAATATAATTTCTAAGTTTAGACCAGAGCTAAGCCGCGAATTGAAATCACACACAGAAACATACAGAAATGGAACGACAGAAAAGCTCACTAAAGAAATGATTGTGCGCTGCTACCGAAGCTTGCATTTCACTCGAGGTTGGGCTGTTACTCGCCATTAAAGTTGCGCGCAGCTACGGTCTCTCTGTCTTCTCTCTTCTTGGGTTTAGCTTTAGGGTTTTAGGTTTTGAAGATGGCGGGCTATTTATTTTTTTATTTGCTTGTTTGTTTTATGACCAATTACTTTATACAAGTTAATATTATTTTTTTTAATATTAAAAAAGTATTTAAAGTATAAAAATATATTTTAATAGTGTTACTACATCGAGTTAATTTTTTTAACTCTTCACTTAACTCTTTACTAGACCTAAATAATAAGGGTCTGGCAAACATACTAAATCCAAGCATCTTGAGATTGGAACCAATAACAGACCCAAACGACTTGGATCTGATAGTCATGTCAGCCTTAAAGCCTTGGATTTGGCATTCCTGTCAGTCTCATGGTACTTGGATCTAACACCCAAGTAATTTGGGTTTGACATGAATGTTTAATGACCGCTGAGCCTATGAAAAATACTGAAATGCCCTTGCAACCAGGGCTTCAATTTTTTAACAAAAAAGTAAAATGATAATTTAATTTTTTATGAAAAGACAACATTAGCCTCACATCAAGCCTTCAGAGCTTGGAAAATTCACTGTGCAAATTTATAGTGGACTGTGTCTTGATCCACAGTACACTTGTTGCCAGACCCAAGTAGCTTGGGTTTGGCGCCTAGAATTTGTATAATTTTAGTGAGCCAGACAAAGATAATGGTTTTGTTGAGGACCAAAATATTCATGCAAATGTGTTGAATGGTCTCAGGACATCTAACTAATAATTCCTTGTTGACTTCTGATGTATTGTTAAGAAAAAGCAACAAATAGCTTGCCAGACCCAGGCGCTTGGGTCTGGTAACCATGTCAGCCCCACGTTTGGTTCTGGCATGACCCACGCACATGTGCTTGACAATCATGCTAGACTCATGCGCCTTTTATAAAAATATAGGAATGCACTTATAATTGTTCTAAAAACATATTTATTTTGTATTTTTATCTTCGTCTTTTTAACCAGATGTATTTGTATCTTTTCTATATTTCTTTTTTCTATTTTGGAACATTAACCACACGCATCCCTGAAATTCCCTCAATTTTTTTTTGTATTAATCTCTAATTTTAGTGAAGAAATCATTTACAAAATTGCACAAATTAAGATAGTCAAAAGGACAATAAGTCTTTTACATATATAGTATTTTCTTTTCTTACAACATAATATATCAATTCAAAAGTTTTCTCTTATGATCATATATTTCAAATTTTTGTAGAATAAATTCTCCTTGTAACAAACTTTAACAATTAAATTATATAACAACATCTTCAATTTAAAAAAACATGAACCCTTTAAAAATTGTCCAACACTTGGATAGAAACATAAAATTAATATTTTTCATCCATAATGTACACAAAAAAAGGAAGTTTATTTTTGAAGATTTGAAATAAATCACTTAGAACTCAACATTCCTTTTCCATTCTTTCCTCTTCAAATATAACAAATTTATAAAATAATCTATATAAACAAAAAAGAGTTTGCAGTTAAGTTCTACTGCATATGAATGAAATATCTTGCTTAAATAAAATAGTGTTTGTTTTTGCAATCCAATCATACTTTTGAAAAAAATTAACTTTTTTTACCTAGGTGCGGGTCTGGCAAACCCAAGTGTATGGGTCTAGCATGGTTGCTAGGCCGAGGCGAATAAATCTAGCATGGTTACCAGGCTCAAGCTCCTTGAGTTTAGCAGTCATGCCAGATCCAAAGCACATAAGAATGACAAACATGCCTTATTTGACAAACAACAAACAAAGAGGACAATTGTGCAATTTAGTTATCAAGAGAGAGAAAAGAAAGAAAGAATGCAACCAATTGATCACCAACAACAATCCAATCATTATCTGTCTACACACGCCACACCATGTGCAAGAGGGCACGATTGTGCATCCAGTTAGACAGCGGATGGCCAGATTTGGTCACCAAGAAACGTCATACGCACCTCCTTAATGGTGTGGGCGTCGCCCACTCGCTGGGGCGTGAGGAATACGCGCCCGCAGCTTTTCGATTTAAAAATAACAAATACATCATGAAAGTAATAAAACACCCCCATGATCCTCTTAATTTCACAAAATACCCATGTAAAAATATCAAAATACCTCTAAAGGCAAAACTTCTTTTTTGTCTTTTCTGAGGCTCAAAGTGTTATTTGACTGTACTTGGAAATTGGAAAAAACCTGAATACCTTTATGGAAGAAAACCAAAGAAACGTTTATCCACTCGTGAAAAGATAAGAAATTAAAAGTGAAACTACTATTACAATCTATAATAAAAGGTCTCTTGATCTACAGTAATTTCCCCACACCATTTAGTTTTTATTATAATTTTTAGGTCTTTTGATAAGAAGGGTGTCCTTGATTTAGCTTTCCTTCTATACTAAAGGATTAACCAATAAATGGCTACGCGCTCCGACCAAATTTTTTTCCAATAAAAAAAATTAAATATTCAGGTTTTCAAATGTATTATTTTAAGATAAAAAAAATTAGGTGTAAATTAAAAAGGGTGTATATATATATATATATAATTAAATAAATCAGAAGTTTTTATGTCAATAAATAAAAAAATATTAATGATAACTAAAAATGTAACTAGAAAAATTAAAAAAAGGATACAGATCAAGATATTTGATATCATAACATGAATCATTTACCCGATTGTGTTTAATGAATCTGTTTATTAAATTTAATTTTTTATTTAATCAAATGATGATATAAATAAACACACATATTAAATTGAATGAATAAAATCAACACGAAAAAATAATCACGCAATGATGCATTTATTAGAAAAACTATCCAAAAATAAATATTTTTTATTTTTTAAAATAAATTTCATACAAAATAGATGAATTAGAATAATCTGTTTAAAAATTAAATACATACAAAATAATTAAAAAAATCATTATTTAAAAAATGAGAAATAAATAAAATAAAAATCCAGAAAGAAGGGGTTTTAATTTAAATATAAATTCAAAAATTAATTAAAAACACATAAAACACATCAATTTAAGGAAAAAAAAGACAAAATTAGGAAGAAGAAACAAAGCAAAAGGCCAGATGTTATTGGGCCTTGCAAGCTTTGTCCATTTAGAGAGGTCACATGCGTGTGAGGCTATATTTTTTTAAAAAATATTAATGTAGTAGATAATATGTTGTCCACCCTAAATTGTTTTTTAAAAAATATAGACAATGTGTTGTCTGATTTCCCCAGATTTTAGCCATTATAGTGGCCGGAAAATTGAAGTTCATAGTTTTTTGACACAACTCATTTTTCAACCCAGTTTTTTACTTAAAACACCTAAAGAAGATCGTGAACACCTTGATAAACCCATTAATGACCTTAAACATCCTAAAAAACCACACAAAAACCTAAAATAAAAATCTCTTCGGGCTTAAATATTGTTTTTTAGGCAATTTTAAGGTAAAAAACCACTTAAGTGGAACTCTTCTCACCAAACCCTTTGACACCAAGATCGATCATTTTTTGGGCAAAATTGGTGCCAAAATCAATTCTCTCTCTACCATTAAAATCCGATAATTTCTCTCTTCTCTCTCAAACTAGAGACTAAAAAAAAATAAGAATATACTTTTGTACCAATTGAGTTGTAAAAAGATTGAGGAATTGAATGGGCATAATTGAAAGTTAGAAGATGAAATTAAATCTTTTTCGAGAACTTTGAACCCACCACCCATTTTTAGCACCTTTTTTCGCATTGATTCTCCTTCTTTTAATTTTATCTTTGATCAACAAATTTAAATAAATTATCCTTTAATTTGGCCTAAAAAAGATGCAATCGAGCAAAAACAAAGTTTAAGGATAAAAAAATGAATGGAGAATCCATAGTAAAATATGAGAGCGTGAACAATGTTTTTTTACATAGTGTTTTACCCACAATGTTTTGAGTTTTGTTATTTTGGTCAGTGGTTACAGGTTAGTCGTTAGCATCATCATTATCATTATTATTATTATTAGCAGCAGCAACAATAGTTAAAATAAACTAATAGGGGTAGAGAAAATACCGTAAAAATGAATGGAGAATTCATAGTAAAATATGAGAGCGTGAACAATTTTTTTTACAAAGTGTTTTACCCACAATATTTTGAGTTTTGTTAATTTGGTCAGTGGTTACAGGTTAGTAGTTAGCATCATCATCATCATTATCATTAGCAGCAGCAACAATAGTTAAAATAAACTAAAAGGGGTAGAGAAAATACTGTAGCAAGTTTTACTATAGCACTAGACTTATTAGCACTCTGGATTGGAACATTAAAATTATTATTTTATGCTTCTTAACAAAAAAAAAAAGGTTTGGGCAGCCAGAGTATAAAGGTTTTTTTGTTTTTTTTAACAATTAAATAGCTAAAATACTTTTAAAAACAAAAAAATGGCGTATAGTGGCTGTTTCAACTTTTCCCTTTTATTAGCATAGTAAAATGACTATATTTCTCTTGAATTCAAATTATCTTTAAATTAGGTTTAAGGGTTTTTTTGTCTTTTCATCATGGTTTATTCTTTGTTATTATTAAGTTGAATCAAGAGCACTTTGGTATTTTAGTATTTATAAAATATTATTTAAAATTGAAAAGTGGGTGGTGTATGTTGTTTAGGAGAGCGCGCGTGTCAACATCGAGTCTCTTTGGACAACGTGTGTGATGTCTTAAGATGGATAAATATCGGTTTCTGCAGCGGCGTTTAAATCTTCACGATGACCCCTCTAACTTCGATCGACTCATGTGAACAGCAAACTTCCGGTTTGGCACTGATGTTTTTTTTTCTTCTTTTCTTTTTCCTTCTCGAATTCCGCGTTAACCCTGCAAATGTTTTAACCAACTCTTCAATCTATTTGTTTTTCAGATTTGGTCCATGTTCTTTTTGTTACTATTTATTTTATTTTAAATAATTCATAGAATTGAAATTTGCTTTCAATTTCATCTTCCATTGATTTTTCTATCTGTCAAATTTGGTACTCATTCTTCTAGTTACTATTTTTAAAATTATTTTTTTAATTGAATTTGTTTTTTAATTGCATCTCTCAATATTTTATTTTATTTTATTTTTGTTAAATTAGGTCCTAATTTTTTTAATTGTTATTTGTTTTGTTTTTTTTATCTTTTTTATTGAAACTTTATTTTTCAATTTTATGCCTTGGCATTTAGTTGACTAGAATTTGTTTAATCAAGATTTTGGCTTCATGATTTTTTCAGGTTTACCTTTTATGGGCTAGTTCCAACCTCAGGACTTGGGTTATGGTTTGAAAGGTTAGCTCAAATTGACTTTGATTTTTTATATATATCATTTATTACAATTGATTTTTTTTATTTTATTCTTTTATGGGATTATTCCGATCTCATGTGTTGGATCGTGGTTTAACCCAAATTGACTAGGGTCAAATTTATTTTGCTCAATTTATTTATTATTGTTGCATATTTTCTATCATAGTATTAAGTTATTCAAGCTTATTGAATCAAATAAAGTCAATGACCCGACTTTCAGAATTCTCTTGCTTTTTTAAAAACACTATTGTTGCCTAACATCTTTTTTATGTTAAAAATTTGGTCCAGCCTATGGCGTAACGTGAACCACCAACCTAGTTAAACTAATGATCCACAAACCAATCACCATCACAAAAAAGAATCTAGATAAAAAATAAATATAAAAAAACAAACGAAATATTGTAATTTGAAAGGTATAATGGTGAGTTAATTTGGATTTTGAAATTTAATTGAAAAGAATCTTTATTTGGTGCAAACCAAAAAGGACAAAAAAAGGTTTGATCTAATCAGATGAGAGAGAAAAGAGAAGAGAGTCGTTTGTTGTGCGCAAAAATAAGTTATGGGTGCACCTGAAAACATATCTCTCTTTTTTCTCTTTATTTTTTCTTTTCTTTTCTTTTTGGTTTCATGTGTATTTGGTATTGTGATATAAGGTACTTTTCAAGTGTTTTTTCACTTGAAAATCCATTAAAATATTTTTTTCAGATTTTTTTTATTTTGATATCAACCCATTTAAATTACTAGAGAACATTAAAAAAATATTAATTTGATGTTTTTTCAAGTCAACACAATTCCAAACACAAAAATAAACAATGCTTCATTTTTTATTTCATTTTTTATGTTTCGAGTTTAAATTTGGGTAGTTGTTGCAAGTTATAAGAGGTTGTTTGGGATAAAGGTGTAGTTGCTTCTATATATTTTTTTTTAATGTAGAACTCATTTAATGCACAAAAAGCTACCACCTAAAGCAAGTTTTTCTTGTATTTTCTTTCATGTTGTTTCTTTTTGTGTGGGTCCTATAAATAAAAACAAACCACACATATATCTCAAACACACGATAAAAATACATGTTGCATTTAACATGATGTATATTGGATCTCGCTTTGTATTCCAACCGTAAGGTATTTTTATGTTTCTTTTTTTTTAGAAAGATTGTTATTGTTGTTGTTATTAAGGTGTGCAACTACTTATTAATTCATAATATTTGAAAAACAATCTTCTATGGAAAATTAGTATAATTTCCTTTTTTGTGGTAATTTGCTTTTTATCAAAATCATATGTAATCATCGCAATTTTAAAGTTATTAATTAAATTATAAAATTATAAATTCTTTTTTATGACATAATAGGTAAATATATGTTTTATGTTATATGCATTCGATAATATTCTTTTCTTTTCTATGATAATAACACTATATCATTTGCATGTAACATAGTTATGGAGAAGTTTTTACCGCAAACACTGCAATCATGATTACTTTTAATTAACAAAAATCTAAGGCTCTTAGAAAAATTATTGTACATCAAGATACAAAATATTATTCATTATAATAGTGTAATTACAAAATTGATCTTAAACCAAAAAACTTTGACCTATGTATAGGGGGTGAAATATTATTTTCACTATGATACAATTGTTTTTCTCAAATTATGCAGGGGATATTAGTCTTTTTATTTTTTGCATAGTAAAATTACTTAGTTACCCCTTATATAAAAAAACTTAACTTACAATATGGGGCCTTTTGTTTTTTTCAATTTTTTCAAAACAACAAAATGACTTTATTACCTTTAAAGACAAATCCATTAAACTCTCTTCCATGAGCTTTTTGGTCCTTTTACCGTGATTTTTTTGGTTAGTATTAAGGTGACTCAGGGGCATTTTTGTATTTAAATATATACATATTATATATTATTAAAAAAAACTTGGCAACACGTGTAGGGTCGTTTGATCACCAAACACCTTCTTCTATGACGGCATTTGAATCGTCTTAATGTCCCCTCCATGAAGAGGTGGTGCATGTTTCAAACGGCCCTCCAGTTTGGTGCCGATGACTTTTTCTTTTTCTTTCTATTCCTTGATTTTTCTTCTATTGGGTTATCTCATTCGTATGATTAAGGTTGCAAAGTTAGGTTGGCTTTCTTGGTGTTTTTTTTTAATTGACCTTTGTTTTAAATTTCATCATTCTTTGTTGGATTTGTTTGGAATTGGACTTAGACTTCGACTTCTTTTTTGTTTGCTTTTTAGCTTATTCTAGTCTCATGACATGACTTGCATATTCTATTGACCTTTGGATCATATATTCATATTCCTATATATTTTGATAATAACAATTAAATGGAAAATGGACTAATAATATGCTTGGATGAGAATAAGTTTTAAATAGTTCTATATGAAGATCATATCAACAACCATGAAGGATTTTATAAAGAAATCAATGAAGATGTCCAAGATGCAAAACAAGTGAAGACACAAAATTAAGTGTTCATTTTAGTGTTTAGGTGAATCTTTTTATCTTATCTTGATGACACAATTAAAATGCACTCACACACTTCACTATACATGTAATAATAGGATTGATATAGGTTCAAGAATTCTATAGGTAGAAATTTGTTAAAACTGGAAATTTATAGGGACCGGACGATCGTTTGGTAATACCAAATGAACCGGTCGACCACTTGTTCATTAGGGATAAACACCTAGAAATTTTATAAAAACCGGTCGATTGATTGAGTTGACCAATCTGAATTAGTCGATCGTTTCAGTTGTTAGTGGCATTCTAACAGCTATAAACAACTAGTTTCTTTTGAAAACTTATAAATAACTCTTTTAATTGCAAAAATTGTAGAGGATTTTGAACATATATGACACAGAGACTATTTCAAGTGAAAAACAAACTAGAAATTATGAAGAAGAGTTTTTCTTCAAGTGCTGAAAAAGAGCTTTGTGTGGATTCATCAAGGACATTGTACTCTTAAGCTTGGATTAATAAATAAAAAACACAATACTCAAATACAATTTGGTACTTGAGGTGTGGATGTTGACTTACTAAACCACGTTAAAAATGATTTTACAATTTATCTCCATATACTCTTTATTTTAAGCACTTTAATTATATTATTGGTTAATTATTTTTAATTGAGTTAATTGCAATATTTGTTATTATTATTGCTACACTTATTTCATAACCTCTTAGGTGTTATTGTTGCCTTAATACTAGAACAACAATTGGTATTAGAGCTTAGTTCTTATTTATAAAAGTTTGCTTAGATTTCGAGTAGAATGACAATCACTAGTTATAATCTTCAAAATAAAGGATCATCTACCTCTAAACTACATTTCTTTGATGATAATGATTATGTTTATTGGAAAGCTATGATAATAATATATATTAAATCCATTGATTATGATTTATGGCTATTTAAGAATGAAACTTGGGTATGCTAGAGTATACGTGTGTGTGTGTGTGTGAATTATAAGATTTTTCTCTTGTTAATTAAATTGAGAATGTGGATTGAATGAGAAGTTGAAATGAAATTTTAATACAAGTTAAATTGTAAACGATGATTAAGTTGAAATAAATCAACTTAAGTTATATTATGCGGAATGAACATTGAATAAAAAAATGATATGGTATATCTGTTGATGCAAGAGAGGCTGCATGAGCTGTACAATAATAGGGAGGTACATCTAGAGCATAGACAGCAAGTAGGTGTTTACCACCTCGATACTTTAGTAATAAGACAAGAAATTACAATTTCATTGAATGTGCCTTGTTTTTAATTTAGTATTGATGAGATTAGAACTAGCTTCCTAGTAATGATATAGTTATATTTATGATGTGTGATAAATCAATTTCAAGTATTCTGCAAGCGTATGCAGAATGATAGATATTTAGGGCTCTTTTTGTTAAATTAATGTATATATAATTAGTAAACCTTTTGTAATGTATATGTTGGACATGTAAACAATATTAATCCTTATGATGTTGTAATACTTTTGATAAACTTTCACTAGATTTTTACATGTTGAAATGTTATATGTTACTTTTATGATGAGTATTAGAACTATGATTATTAGATGATTTTCTAGTGATAATTCCATTTTAAGTGTTTGTTTTCTTCATAAATTAATTAATTATGCATATATTGTGACTTTGATTTGTGTGGATGTGGAATGAAGTCTAGGATGGTTGGACAAGATTATGATGTTGAATTGTTATGTGTTTTGAAGTTGTCTATAACTTTGTATGATCTAAATATAGAGAAAACTCTGTTGAGATTTTAATAGATCTACTAATAATTGAAACTACATGATCATTTGAATGAATGAATGAATTGTTATACATATAAAAAAATTACATTGTTTTTACAATTATCATGAAGGAAATCAAGTGAAAATTGTATCTAGATATAATAGGATGTTACATCAATAATCCCAAGTAAATGGTTGAGACACTAAGGACGCTAAAGAGTTTGCGCCCGTGTTTTTTTCTTTGGACATCGCCTTTCTTTTTGGTCACTAAGTCATTGCTTATATTTATTATTTGCCACTATTGCTTTTAGCTATACATTTGTTATGGCTTAAAGAAGCCACATAACATGTTTATCTCATTATATGATATATGTGTTTACATATCACCTTAACGTAATTGCAATCGTTCCATTGTTGTAGAAATGGTAGTTTTGTAAACTTCTTCATTTTTTTACTGTAGTAGTGTGCAAGTGAGAAGAGAGCTAAACATGTGAGAGAAGAGAGATATAAAGTGACGGTTTGAAAGTGAAAGAGAAACCATAATTTTTTAGAAGAAAGAAAAAGAAGAAGAAAAAGGAGTGGTTGTATAGAAATCCATAACTTTAGCTTAACCTTGTTGGTAAGAGGACTTCCACTATTTCATTTTATTTCATTTGTGTTCTTATTAGAAATAGATGGAGGAGGTAAACAAAACCCTTTATTATTGTGAACTTAGGGTTTGTATGAATGATAGAAATAAATAATTATTGAGCACACATGTTAAGTTAACCATAAGAGGACACCAAGCTAAAGGAAGTAAGAAGAAGAGAATGGGAATAAATCATGAAGATACCCATGACTGTAAGGCCGGCTAGCCTTGGATAAACAATGAAGAGAGAAAATTGGTTGGAAAGGAGTTATGTTAAGTGTTTAACAACCTTACAAAGAGTATGTGGTGGTTAAACAAAAATAAAGTTTAGTTAAGTGGAAGTATTATTTGTTCTTTGGATAAAAGGATGAATGACTAAGGGTAAGGATAAGAAGGAACTTGGTTGTAAACATATTTTTAAGACATAGGAATTAATCCTTAGGTTGGGTATATGATATGAAGTAAAAAGATGAAGTAATTGAGATAAAAGAACTTGAAAAAAATAAAAAATAAATAAAAATAAAAGGGGGCATTGTAGGGTCGGCCATGAGAGGGGTTTAAAGGGGAATTATTTGATTAACAAAATCTCCTTTTGAAATGAAAGTAGTGATATGTAAATGATAGGATAGTAATGTAATAAACATTTTGCTATTGATCCTTGCTTATAAGTATCATTACATTGTAACATGGTTGTTGTATGGAGGAGAGGTGTAAGAACAAATGTTAAGCATTTAGAAAAAATTGTATGAAATTTTGTAGTAATGCATATGAAAAACAAATATAAAAGAATCAAAATTTTCAAGAAAATCTAAAGGGAGACAAATGTGGCCATTTAGCCAGATTCATAATGTGAGAAGGGGGGACTTAACAATGTTTTAATGGAATTCACAAGAATGAAAAGATATTTATAGTTAAATTTGGAATAAGATTTTTAAATTGTTAAGAAAAAATTGGGAATGATACACATATAAAAGTTAGGATTCATGCTTGAGGGGAACACAATAATAATAATGACAACAAGACTTTAGTTGACAAAAAAAAAATTAAGAGATAGTAGGAAACTTGAGAAAATTTGTTGTCAAATCCATAAACTGGATAGTTCTGCTACCTAACTTTCAGATGAGTTTAGAACTTTAAAATGATAATATTTAAGATACTTTTCTTTCTTAAAGTTGTAATTAGGGATATTAGCTTTCCAATGAGACTGACATTGCTTAAATTGGAGTTGTATAACTCCAAATATGAACTAAACATTGAGTAAAGGTCTAAACCAACATAAATCTGGACAGAATTTGAATGCTACTATGATTGTTTAAGTTATGCCTTAAAAAGATATAATTTGAAGGTGGTCTCTCTACAATATTTGTAGGTATGGATGTTTTCTCTCAAATAAAATCGGTCTTGATTAATTTGGAGCTATGTAGCTCTAGATATGACTTAAAAACTAAAGGAATGTCAAAATTAATCTTGCTGGATAGATTGCATAAAGTGTGATAATAGGTAAATTTAGGTACATTAAGGGCAGAATTGAGTTTCCTACCCTTCAGTAGAATTTTATATTAGTGTCTTAGCTTTCAAAAGAGTCAAGCTACATCCAAAACCAAGGTCTAGAACTTTACTTGTAAGTAAATACTAAACAGTGTTCTTGAGTAATAAATTGAGTTAGAAAATGTAATGAGAAAATTAGTTGAAGGAAACTAATTCATAGCAATGAACTAAAGTGAATGGGGTTGCAATGATATGAGAATTCACATTTAAATGAAATTATGGAATGATAATAATGATACCTCTTAATCCAAAACAAGAGAGGTGTCTAGAGCAGGATTGTCTGTAGTTGGAGGGACTTGGTTAGTTAGAGAGACTTGGTTAGTAGGAGGTGCAGGTAGGTGCACCACACCTTTTCTTTTTAAATTATTGTCCATTTTATTGCTACAATTCAGATTATAATGAATTCAAGTTTACAATGAATTGGAATTGTTTGAAAATGAGATAATATATATAAATAGTGGATGACATAAATATGTGTTGACCATGAAATAAAAAAACAAAAAACAAAGAAACTTGATAATAGAAATTGACGATTGTTACCTTGGAATCATGTTAAATATAGAATAAGCATTGATTGTGGAAGTGGTAGGCAAGTACTATGGAATTGTGTTTAATATCGACTGAAAAGTTGTTATGGAAATTGATTAGAGTTATACTGGAATTTGTAAGGAACAATGATACTTGGTAATTGCGGTGTCGGCAACTAAGGTTGTGTTATGATACGTGGTAATCGGGACACTGGTGACTAAGGACATGTTTTGAGACTTAGTGACTATAGAGTTAGTAACTAAGGTTAACTTGTAGAAGAGTACTTAGTGATCGTGGGACGGTAACTAAGGTTATGTTGTGAAAGTGATACAGTAACAACAAATTGAAGAGAAATACAAGGTAGAAACCCTAATTGGGTTAGTTAGGGTTAAGCCAATTAGGGAAAATTCTTAGGTGTAATCTTTGCTTGAATTTATGCATGGTTATGGTGGTATAAACATCCAAAATGTGATAAAATTAGTTTATACCTGAAAAACTAGAAGGAATGATGAGTTTCTTGAATTCTTGAATGTTAGAATTTGTATTATTTAAGTGTGTATTCTTAAAGAAATCATCTTTTGGTGTGTTACATATGTAACTTATATGATATATGGATTGATCTTAAAGGTAAAACTCAAATTTGTTGCAAGGGTGAAGATTTTAGCTAGAGAAAAAGAGAATAGGGAAATTTTCCAGTAGTAGAAACGAACTAGTTGTTTTGAGAAATAGCTAGACCGATTTAAGAAAAGGTTGGACCATTTCTCAAAACTATTAAACCATTTTGGCTACCGTTTTGATGTAGCCTGATTTTGTGTTTTGTTCTTTTCTTGGTTTACTTTAGATTCTTTAGGTTGTTTAAGGAAATTGAGTGATTATTATGTGGAAAAGAAAAACATAATATATGTGTATGCATGAAATAAGCTTACATGATAATTTTGCTTATATTGGAACGTTAAGAGTTGGAAACCTTAAGTTTATTGAGTGATAATGAAAGAGTACGTGTATTCATGAGTAAAAAGTAATTAAATTATGAAAAGAATATTAATAATTACATTCTTGATATTTAAAAGAGTGAATTTAATGTAAGACTTTAGGTGATGTAAGAGACGCATTGACTACGGGACCCTAGGCAAATGGAATAGGACCAGTAAGAAGAACAGGTAAGTGCTCGTCAGCTCATCCTTTTTAATGTTTTATAAGTCTTAATTCTTTAAGTAGTACATTAATGATGAGTTACATGTTGTTTGGTAATGCATTGATAAACGACCGATGAAATCTTATTGTGATAAGTATCTTAAGAATTGAATTGTTGTATTGTAACCGACCACTTGAATGGGTTTGATATTGATATCTGATAATGATCATATTGAATGAAATGTTGTATGGAAGCTAACCCCAAGAAGGGGCTTAGCTTGTATATAGAAATTAAATATACAAGTATGCATGAGTTATATTCAATGAAGTCATCCATATGAGTAGGGCTAGGATTAAGGTTCCTAGAAAGACATATTGGATGTGTATATTACATATAGGAGTCAGCTACAAGAGTGAGACTCTAAATGGTTATTTCAAATCGGCCATAAGGAATGGGGGCTTGATTTTAATTTTCTTGTACCAGCCACAGGTGTGGGGGTAGTTGTTGAATAATAGCCAGCTATATGAGCGGAGACCAGAAAGATGTTGGATATACATCTTCTGCATAGCTGTATATGGATAAGGATTACTTGCTAATTATGTTATCAGACCCCTAAAAGGTGATTAAAAAGAGTTTCAAAGTGAAGGCCTTTATGTTTAGGGCTTTTATTGGTGTTAGTGTAAGAAACATCATTATGAATTATGCCTTATAAAAGGGGTCGGCCAAAAGATTAAGGATTGTGCTTTATGTTGAATACTAGAGTTATGTGAATAACTTATCATTTAAACGTAAGAATGAATATGTTAAAGTGTTATGTTACTACTAATAGTTGGTACAGATAATGTGTATCATAAATAAGGGTAAAATTATGTTGGATCCTAGCTGGAAAAAAAAAGTATTACTTAAATCCAAACAAACCTTGAGATGTATCTGATGTAAAAGAAATAAAGTTCATAAGTTTGATTCCTATGTTGCCGTGAGAAGAGAAAAAAAAAATTGCAGGTATCATAAAAGGCTTATTTATAGCCTCAAATGTTGCTCAATAATCCTCAAAACTAAAAGAAAAGTTGTTGCCCAAGTAGTTTCCTAGATAAAAGAGGTTTTTAATTGAGCCTTGTATTTATCCTTCTTTTGAAAGGAAACTAGTTGTTGTCCTTAATTTCCTTCCAATACTAGGAAACATAATCAAAGTTGCTGGAATATTCTCCTTGCACACTAGGAAACCTTGTTGCCATTTATGTTTCCCAAATCAGTTTGAATTCCTTTGTTTTCTTTATTGTGTTTTCTCCTCACCTGACAAGGAAATAAATATTGTTCCCATACATAATAGGAAATTCTTAAAACACATAGAAATTGGAATAAACAAGGTTGACCAAAACTAATACAAAAATTAGCAGCCTTGTTGCCGAAAATTCATAGCCCAAATAAAGTTGGATTGGTCCCCTCTTGCACATGAATTAGATGTACTAAAGCCGCTTCTTGATGCTCCAATGGATCTTTAAGACCTGTCTTGACCGAAACTTGTAGAACCAACTCATTCAATGCTTCCATGTAATAGGTCTTTGCTAGTGTGTAGGGGTTGATCCACATCATCCCTCTCTCCTCGAAAGAATTCGACCTCGAATTAACACCTATGTCAAACAAAGTAAGATCAACTACATTAAAGGTCGCACTAACATCATAGTTATCTGAAAGATCAATTTTGTATGTAATGTCATTGATCCTCTGAAACTTGAAATAGACCATCACCACAAGGCTGTAATTTTAATTTCTTTTAGTTAGGAAATTGTTACTTATATATGTGCACCGAAACCCAATTACCTGGTTAGAAAACTACCTGTTTACACCTTTTATTTGCTTTAGAGGCATACAACCGGTTTCTTCTCTCATCTGCAATCGAACCCCCTCATGTAGTTGTCTCACCATCTTTTTCTTCTTTTTACCATCTTAACTTACTCTTTCCTCCATAGGCAAAGGAATTAAGTCCATAGGAGTTAGTAGATTAAATTCATAAACAATTTCAAAATGAGAAAAATCAGTGGTAGAATGCACAGTTCTATTATAAGTAAACTCAACAAAAAGCAAACATTCTTACCAACTTTTCAAATTCTTTTGAATAACAACACGCAAAATTTATGATAAAGTTTTGTTCACTACCTCAGTTTGTCTATTTGTTTAAAGATGGCAAATTGTCGAAAATAAAAATTTAGTACTCAACTTTCCTCACAAAGTCTTCCAAAAGTAGCTAAGGAACTTAACATCACGATCTAAAAGTATACTCTTAGTCCATGCACACATACAGCCTCCTTAAACAACAAGTCTACAATATGAGATGCATTATCAAACTTATGGCATGCAATGAAATGCGTCATCTTAAAAAACCTACCAACCACAACAAAAATAGAGTGTCTACCTTTCTTTAACCTAGATAAACCTAAAACAAAGTCTACAGAGATATTTGCCCAAGGTATAGTAGGTATAGGCAATGGTGTATACAGTCTATGTGGTTATACTTTAGATTTTTCTTTTCTACATGCAATGTATTGTTCACATATTCGTTGCACACCTCTTTTCATCTTTGGCCAATAGAAATGCTCAAGTAATACATCTAAAGTTTTTGCAACCCTAAAATAACCCATTAATCCACCCTCATTTGCTTCACACACAAGCAATTAACGCGAATAACTAGCAGGAACACACAATTTATTCATTTTGAACAAGTAACCATCCATCAAATAAAACTTACCAAAAGTCATATGTCCATATGCATTATATGTCTCGGCAAAGTAAGAATCATTAGCATACAATTCCTTCGCATATTCAAAGCCTAGCAATATAGTATTCATAGGGTTTAAAAAAACATACCTACGTGAAAGTGCATCAGCCACTATGTTTTCTTTGCCTTACTTATAATTGATTACATATGGGAAAGTCTCTATGAATTCATCCCATTTTACATGTCTCCTATTCAACTTACCTTGTCCTTTCAATTATTTCAAGGACTTATGATCTGAATGGATTACGACTCCTTTTGGCTATAAGTAATTTTGTCATGTTTCAATTGTTCTTAGCAAAGCATACAGTTTTTTTATCATAAGTGGGATAGTTCAAGGTAATGCCACTTAACCTCTCACTAAAATACATAATAGGTTTTTGATCATGTATTAACACAGCTTCTATTCCTATTCTAGATGCATCACATTTAATTTCAAGTACTTTAAAAAAGGTAGGTAAAGTTAAAACAGGTTTATAATATAATTTCTCTTTTAACAAGTTAAATACCAATTCTTAGCATCACCCCATTTAAACCCGACTGACTTTTTCATAATTTTATTCAATGGTGCAGCTAATGTACTGAAATCCTTAATAAAACATCAATAAAAGCTAGTTGACCCATGAGAACCCCTTACCTCACTTGCTAATTTAGATGTAGGCTAATCCCGAATGACCTTGACCTTCTTCTCATCCATCTCAATTCCATATGTAGTTATAACATAGCCAAGAAACATAATTTTCTCCATAAAAAAGGTATACTTTTTAAGATTAGCATACAACTTCTCATTACACAACACACTAAGTACATTGCGCAAATGATGAAGATGCTCATTCAAGTTCTTGTTATAGATCAGGATATCATCAAAATATGTAACCACAAACTTACCCATGAATGCACGCAATACATGATTCATTAAACACATAAACATACTAGGTGTATTTATAAGTCCAAACAACATAATTAACCATTCATATAAATCATGTTTAGTTTTAAATGAAATTTCCCACTCATTACATTATTTCATCCTAATTTAATGGTACCCACTTTTCAAGTTAATTTTGAAGAAGATATATGATCCATGTAACTTATCTAGCATGTCCTCAAGTCTAGGAATGAGATGTATATACTTTACCATTATGTTGTTGATGACTCTGCAATCAACACACATTTGTCATGTTTCATCCTTTTTAGGCAAAAGTAGCACTAACACAACACAAGGGTCCATACTCTCACGAATGTACCCCTTCATCATCAGCTCATCAACTTATCTTTGAAGCTCTTTCATCTCCTCGGGATTGCTTCTATAAGCTGGTTGGTTAGGAAATGAAGCTCTGGATACAAAATCAATCTAATGGTGGTAATCCGATAGAAATATCTTCTGGGAGCACATCATCAAACTCCTGTAATAAATAAATAGCCACACTAGGAACACCATGATCAATTTTGTTAGTATTAAAGTAAGCCTTTTTATACACAGGTAAAATAATTGGCTTGTTAGTGAAAAACACATATTTGATTTCACCATTCCTAACATAAAAAATGGATTGTTTCTTTGGTTTTTCTATAAATTTATCATTACGTATGCTTACTTTCTTCACTCCTTTTATCTTACCTCTACTATTAGCCAGATTTGGGTTTCCTTTGGAAGTGGCCAAATGGTCTGATGGGTTTTAGGAATTTACCGAATGTTTATGTGTGTGTGCTTGGGTGGTTGAATTGGTTGTTGAGGTGTTTTAGGTGCTGGTTAAACCTAATTATCTTATTTACCCTTGCTCCTCACTTTAATTTTCTCTTTTCATAGCCTTATGCTCACTTTTTAGCTTAAACTGATCTTCATACACTTGTTTGGGTGTAGGAGGTACAATAGTGATGGTTTTACCATCTTTTATAATAGTATACATATTCCTAACCCCATAATATATATTGCTTTCATGTTATATTATCATGGTCTCTCCAATAATGACTTGTTTGTATTGGTACCACATCACATAAAACTTTATCAACATATTTTCCAATAGAAAACAAAACCATAACCTGCTTAGCAACTTTCACTTCAGCCATTGCAATCTATAAGGTCTAACATGCTTAATAATACACAAGTTCGGTTTACTAATAAAGGTAGTACTAACTATATTTGCACAACTTTCACTATTTATAATCAAATTACATACCTTGTTTTGTATATAGCATCGTGTATGGAAAATATTCTTCCTTTGTTGATCACTTTCATCTTCCTTAATCTGAACTTGAAGTGTACGCCTTATAACCAAGGACTCCACAACGGGTAATATCAATTCATCCTCATCACAATCTACCAATTGTGGCATGTCTTTATTATCAGATCTGTCACTTTTAGATTCAACATCCTTATTATTCTCTTGTTTGGACAATCTAAAGCATAATAGTCATGCCCATGACACTTGAAACATTTAACATCACGAGTACATTTAGATTGAGTTTCAGATTTACCTTTGGAACTTGTGAAGACTTCACCCTTAGCTTTAAATGGTTTAGCATTAGGAGGAACAAAAGGTTTCGGTTAGGCGGTACCCTCTCTCCTTAGATTCGGCTTCCAAGATGATAAAGAACCTAAATTGAATACTAACTTAACTTGCCCATTCCTTCTGATTTGTTCCTCTGCCTTTGTAGCCATGTGAATCATGTCCTCTAGCTCCACATAGTGTTGTAACTCAACAACATTGGTTATTTTTCTATTCAGCCCATTAAGAAACCTAGCCATATTAGCTTGTCTATCTTCAACCACATTAGCTCTGATCGTTGCAACTCCATCTCTTTGTGGTAATCTTTCACTCTTTTTCCCCCTAATGTAAACTTTGCAATTTCTAAAAGATCTCTCTATAATAAAAGTTAGGAACAAATTGTTTTCTTATAATGGCTTTCATATCATCCCATGATTTTACAGGTCTTTCACCATTCATTCTCTAGATCAAAACAAGTTGATCCCACCATATTAGTGTATAATCTATAAACTCAAGGACAACATTTTTTACCTTTTTATCTTTTGTGTAGTGATGACAATAAAAAATCTAATCAACTTTCTTTTTCCACTTTAGATATGCTTCTGAATCATTCTTTTCTTTGAAAAACAGGTGTTTTCAACTTAATGGTACCTAACTCTCCACCTGAATCATCACGATGCCCAAAATTTTAGGAATTCTCTCCCTGGCCAAAAACTCCACCATGGTCGAAGCTTCTTGCTTTATTTGGCCTAAACCTGTTTCCTTGGCCCACAAATGTAAACTCATAGTCATCATCACTCATATTTGCATTATCATCAACAAACTCATCAAAATCAATTCTAACATTCTCTACATCCCTTCAGACATTACTTCCTCAACGATCAGCCCAAATAATATATTGCTTCATTAATTAAATATCATCTTTCAACTTCTTGGTCACCCTAGCCAAAAAATTCAAGTTGTTGGCCAATAGCTCGGATTTGGAAAGTACTATCAACATTTAGTGCCATGAACTCATGATTGTCAAACATATTTTGAATATGAAAAAAATTGATTAGTAGCACAAGACATATCCTCACCCACTTGTGTTTCACACAAAATCAAGGCTTTTTACTCTAATAAGTTCACCACGTCTTTTACCTCATAGCCTGCTTCCTTTCACTTCTTTCAGAACTGAAACTCAACTAATTAAATTTAGTGGCTTTCACAATGCAATCCAATTATAAATATAGACTAAAAAATCAATAAGTATACTAAAAACAAACAAAATAAAACTATGATTATGATTTTGTGGGTAGGAACGCAAATTCGTATGAATTATGGACGAAACGAAAACACAAAATCAAATCGAAGAAAAATTAATGAAGACACTTATTTGAATTTTAAATAACCCTAAATATAACATAAAAAAATTGATTTGGTTAAAAAACAGTAGACAAACATGTTTTGGAACTTGAAGCAAATCTGAACCTGTTACGTAATTTTAAAGCACCAGAATTGAAACCCAGACCTAACAATATCAGAATGACCTCAAATTCAATATGTAATATCTTGATAATCAACAAACTATAAATCTCATTTTATAGGTTGTTCTCTTATTCCCAGATATTGAAACCCATATATGATCAGTTTATGACATAATTGAACCTCAAATTGAAACCTCAACCAAAAGATATTGAAATACACTCAAATTTAATATGTAGAGTGATTTCACCCCTAGTAAGTAGTATATGAAATTTCAATAAATTCTGAGGTGGTTTGCTTAGGGTTTTTTATGAGTTGTGTTTCTGCGGCAGAATTCCAACAAGCTTTAAATAATGTCTTTTCATTTTTTTTGTATTAGAATTTTGCAGACACAAAGAAGAAGAAGAAGATTGATGCAAACATAGAAAACTTAAAGAACACTAGGAAAAAAAATTTAGAAAGATATGACATGTTTTCGGAGCCTAGTTTTTATACCAATTGACATGAATCTCGTGATCACTTGGTCACGTAACCCACAATCAAGATTGAAATTTGATCCTAGAAAACTAAGAGAGGTCTGATAAGAGTGAGACACAATGCAAATATGTCCCAAAGCACCAGCACTATTGAAATTGAATCGAATGACACCACAAAGTTAGTTAATCTTCGATAAGTTAGTTTTAGTCCTTTCAAGACCCAAAAGATGCAAGAATCACTCTTACATGTTAAGTTGAGAAAACTTTAGAAAAACTAACCTTAATGGATTTACTCTTGTGGGCTCAATTGACTCAATTACAAAACTGACCAAAAACCTATACTAGTAAGCTCAAACCCTGATCCAAACAACCATTGAATCCAAGCTAAAAATAAAGTATTAATTAAGCCCAAACAAGCCTTAGATTGTAGCTAATGTAAAAGAAATAAAGTCTATAGGTCTGATTCCTATGTTGTTATGAGAAGAGAAAAGGAAAATAAAATATTGTAGGTCCGATACAAGGCTTATTTGTAGCCTACAATGGTGCCCAATAATCCTATGAACTAAAGGAGAAATTGTCACTCAAGCAGTTTCCTAGATAAAAGAGGATTTTAATTATAGCCTTGTATTATCCTTTTTTTGAAAGGAAACTAGTTTTTTTTCCTTAATTTCCTTCTTCTTTTTTCACCATTAATTGTCCCACCAATACTAGGAAACATAATCAAAGTTGATGAAATATTCTCCTTGCACACTAGAAAACCTTGTCGCTATTTATGTTTTCCAAGTCAGTTTGGATTTCTTTGTTTTATTTGTTGTTTTTTTTCCTCACTTGACAAGGAAATAAATGAAATAAATATTGTTCCCATACATAATAGAAAATCCTTAAAACACATGGAAACTGGAATAAATAAGTTGGTCGAAACTGATATAGAAATTAGCAGCCTTGTTGCTGAAAATTCATGGCCCAAATATAGCTGAATTGGACCCCTCTTGCATATGAATCAAATGTACTAAGACCTCCTCTTGATACTCCAATGGATCTTTAAGATCTGCCTTGGTCAAAACTTGTAGAATCAACCCATTTAATGCTTCTTTCAATGCCTTTGTTTTGGACCGTTGAATTGACCCATTTGGCACATGTAATGGGTCTTTATTGGTGTGTGTGGGTTGATCCACATCACCACTTGTCATACAATTCTACTGAAAGAGGAAGAATTGAGAGTCAATGTTAAAAAGACTCGCACTGCATAAAAATCAAAGAACTTTGGACCTAAAAGGCCTACTAAACATGAATGGCATAAACATGAACCACAACAAAAACCATGAAGATGACAAGTTGGTTAGCAATAACCAACATTTCATAGACTTGGAAAAAAGATATAAACAATATTGATTATCAGAGATGTAGTTCAGAAAGTTTACAACATCTAAACATACTAGTGAGGAGAGGATGATGCTAAACCATATATCATGTTAGAAGAACAAGTGTTAGCAATAGATAAGACTAGTCCTTTGGTCAATAATTAAACACCAATTAGATTGCTAAACATTGTATTGATGATCAACAATATGAACAATCAATGATAGATAAGATTGAGCTTAAACTTGTACCAAAAAAGGCTAACAACATTATACAACAAGTGATTTGTGTTAAGAATATACTAACTATGCAACAAAGACTTTTGGTTGAAAGGGTAGGGAACATACCAAGTCAAACATCATCTTCATCTACCTACAAGATCACTTCAGATGCTGAACAAATCAGGAGATAGATTTTTATAAAAAATTCAAAAAAGGTGTAAAAAGACATCTCAATAACAATAAAGAGATTTGAAAAAAGCGATCAATCATGATTTGAAAAAGCAAAGTTAAGAGCTAACCATATAAATAAGTCTTGTATCAAGCAAGACTGCTATATATATAATTGGAGCTGGACAACAAGTTGTATGTTCGTTAAACAGGCCTTTCGAGCCATGCACGCCTCGACTTTTTCTTTCAAGCCCATGGCACCATGAATTGTTTCTTAGGCCAAGCGTAGGCACACCTGCCTTTTGCTTGGATATCCCTTAGTATTTTTATTTTTTAAAAAAATGTTTTACAAAAAAAATCTCTTTAAACCAATTTATTAAATAAAATATTTAAGCGATTATCCAATTATGTCATTATTTTTAAGAAAATTATGGTTTTTTTATGATGATATTATCAATTATTTTATGAATAATTATGTGTTAGCATGATATGTATAATTTTTAAATTAAATTGCTCTTTAATTTTGAATAAGACAAAAATATATATTTTAAGAAAAAAATTATTGTAAATTTTTTACATAATTTTCTCAAATTTATTATTCTTATTTTTTTTTATAGGCGCGTAAAATTTAATGTTTCATGATTTTTTATTTTTTAATTGACACTTTGCTTTCAGAATCATAATAAGTTTTTACTTAAAAAACAAAGCTTCTCATTAAAAAAAAAATACATGTTTTCGCCAAAAAAAAAAAGCATGAATAAGAAAATTAGGTTTTTGATTAAAAATATGCATTTTTCTTTTTTTAGTTCAAATCATTATAATTTTTGTGAATATTTTTTTCTAATTGCTATTGCTTTTTATTCAATGAAGTATGTTGCTAATAAAAAAAAATTCAAAAAAAAAATTAATGAATTAGAAAAGATAATTTTGATGGAGAAAATATATTTCTCCTTTGTAATTTTATGTGTCATCTTTACTACTAAAGTCTATTTTCATCATCATATAATTAAAGAAAATATAAATTTCAAAAGGTAAAGTTATTAAATTCGGTCAAGCCCATGACATTGATGTAAGGTTGGGCGAGTTAACCTGGACTAATTCAAAATATTGTTGTTTAAATATAAAAAGAAAAAACACTAAAACAACTTTGTTTTAAATTTTTTAAAAGAAGTCTTGTTGGATTTTGACGAATTTGACTGAGTTGCGTGTAAATCTGTCGAGTCGATCAAGTCAACTCCAATCCAATATAATTTGAAACCCGATCTGAGTCCAAGCTCAGGTTAGCAAGTCATCAGGTAGACTTATTAGGCCGGATCGAGTTTAATAACACTATTCAAAGGTTCTATAACCAATGTGTGGACAACTATACTAGTTAAATGGGCCTGAGTCAACAAGTCATCAGGTTAACCTGTTAGGTTAGGCTAGATTTAATAACACTGACAAAAAATTCTCTAAGCAACACGTGGACAACCATACTAGTTAATAACTATGGTTCTAAAGAATAATGATTCGAGGATAAATGCTTTAATGTCAAAAAATATTATATAAAAAAAAAGAAGTGCAAATAACTTGATTTATTAGAGCTAGGCTTATTTTTATGCACTTCATTTTTATTTGAAATGGATTGTTGTTTAGTTATTTTTGAAGATAATAGCCTTATAAACAAAATTCATTCAAAATCTTGCAAAAACACTTACAAACATATAAGAAATTAAAGAGAACGAATGCAATGTTTCAGTTTTATTTAATTAGTGTTTCTAAATACAAGAAATAAATATATAAAAGACTGAACATGTGTGGTTGAAGAAATGAATAAATAAAATAAATTTATTTTTTTAATAATTTTAAAATAAATTTTTATAATTTCAAAATATAAAATACATGAAAATATAGTTAGTCTTGTTTGGGAGTTATAGATATTGTTTTTTAAAGTAATTTTTACTGAAAAATATATCAAAAAATTATTTTTAACATAATAAATCAAAACAATCCAAAAATATAAAAATAATAATTTAAAACTAAAAAAATTAATTTTTTTTAAAAACACAATCCCAAAAGGCTTAAAAAAAAGACAAAACACTCTAGACACTAGAAATGGAGAGCCACTGTTTGCTGCGTTCTGTATATAATCTGTTGAAATCAAGGTATGACGCATCCTACAAAACTCAAAATATTCCTGCAATTACCAAATACATCGAATTCAACTCAGACCAAAATGCATCATCATGTTTAACTTGTTCATGGGAATTTAAACCAAAAATTAAAAATTAAAAACCTCTCTTTAATCGACGATTAATCTTATCATTACAGTTGCCATGCGTCCAAGTTTTCAATAAGCAAACAATTTATTACATCAGTTCTCAGGTGTTCAAGCCAGAACCACAAAGAAAAAGGGCTGAAAAATAAATGAAACCAAAGATAAAAGTAAACCATAACCACCGTATAACTTAATTTTTAATTCCCAGAACAAGAAAACAATGCCGGGGGATTATTATAGTCGCTCAACAAAAATCTCAAAAGCTAGCGCATCTTGAAGCTCCAAGCCTTTGCAATAAATCTTATTCATCACTATCTGAAAAACCCAAGGTATGATATCTTCAATTTTAACCCTCCAGCGCAGCTGCTCCAGATATAATCTCAGTCAACTCTGTTGTGATAGATGCTTGACGAGTTCTGATACAAAAATATCAAACAATTACAGAAATTAGTTGTGAGAGAACAGATTCAAGAACAATACAAATTTGCTCGGCTTCAAACCATCATATGTAAAAGAAAAACAAAATCCCAACAACTCCGTGTATGATGTGGAACTGAAACAATATTTTAAACCAATCAACTCAGTTTTGTGGGGGGGGGGGGGGGGGGGGGGGGGGGGGGGG
>Ga0307517_10002148_pt1 | contig 32019 bp, 14 predicted proteins | sample 23_EM_MG_FD_194515 | JGI IMG/M metagenome (GOLD analysis project Ga0307517, IMG submission 194515) | Populus trichocarpa ectomycorrhiza microbial communities from riparian zone in the Pacific Northwest, United States - 23_EM | ecosystem: Host-associated > Plants > Roots > Unclassified | place... | reverse complement strand
TCGGTCAAAGATGGTAGCTCTTTACTGGGAAAAGTGAAGGTTACCTTGTATAAATTACACATTGTTGGTCCTTCATACTCGAATTCTACATTAAAATCACAGTGTTTCATCTTCGTAATGTTTATACTATGGTGTTAATGGAGCACAGACGGTAGGGCAATGTTTCTGTATCTTATCCCTTAGCTTGCCGACTTTTTTCTTCTTTCGGCCTGATAGAAGTAGAACAATAGCTTAAGTTAATATTCTTTGATGGAAGTGACCAATTTATTTTGACATTTAGTGAGCTCATGTAACGCTCGTACAATCTTATCAAATTTGCAATAATGCGTGGACGGTAGCTGAGTGGATGGCCTTGCTGGAGCACCGCACCCCATGTATGTTCTTTTTAGCCATTCATGCATGAATCATCGACTGCTGTTACTGCTACAGAGGGTGAGAATCTACCGCTACAGGAGAAGATGTTGACAGTGGTCTTGTTTTTGTCTGAGAAAATGGTACTGTGCTGGCTAGAAACAGCAAATAGATCAAGACCCAGATGGAATCTTTAAAGTACAACTCTCGCATTATGTTTTGCGTTTTGGTCAGGATGGTGTATCTACTTGGGAATCCTCAATGGATCATGAACGCACTCCTTCATTCACAGAAACCCTATACTATTATTATTATTATTATTATTATGGTCTGCATATAAATTTGAGATCTCTTGTCAGAAAATATGAGACATGGATGTTCCTAAAGAAATCAAAATCCTTTCTTGACATGGGCAAGGTGGTAGGTTAGGTTTCTTGAGCGAGCTTGCTTGTACGAGAAAAGCAACTCTCTCCTTTAATTCTAAATTATAGCAGCAGACTTCCATGTCAACCCTCTTTTTTTCTTTTCTTTTTTAAGTTATATCCAAGCTTTTCCTCGATCACTTTTTAATTAAACCTTTCAGATACTATATTTCCTCAATCACGTGATGCTCCTCTGACCTCCACATTCAAAGTTGTGTTTATGTCCTGGGCACATGTTCGCTCACCTTTTCTGAACGTGGCTCTTTCACAGTGATGAGACTAAGCTGTGAGGTGCAAATGTCATGATTGGTTAGCTGGAAATCAAAGATAAAGCCCAGTGGCATGTCACTTTTGGACACTGCCTTCCCAAGTGGATTTTCAGGTGCCGCTCAACTCCTCCTCTTTTGGGCAACAGACCCTCTTATTGTACCGTTAAAATTTCAATCCATCATGATTCAGGCGTTCCTCCTGCCAATGATTGTACCGTGAAAAAAGTGCGGTGAATCTCAAGGTCCACGTCCAGCCAACATCAACAGCCCCATTACTCGCCGGACTAGGCTGCAATGGCTGGCCATCCGCCTCTTTTTGAGGACCCTTGCGTCTCCCCGTATATCAGCTGGAACAGGAAGTTGCAACTTCCAAGGACCCAATTTTCCCAACATCTTTTTCAATCAAGAACTGATGTTTTTCTTTAACAGGGTCGCTAAATAATACATAGCCATAGCAGATAGACCTCCACTGTAAAAAGAAGGAAAGAATCGTACGGATATTTCACTGTCATGATTACATTTGTTTAGGGGTATCTACTATCTACATTTCGGCATCAAGGGGGAGGATTTACATTCTTCCAGTGTGATATTTCAGTGCCTACTCTCAATTAACTCGAATCAGTAGAGAGTGTCGTTAGACATTCAGAAGTCATATAGCACTCACTTCCTATTAAAAGGGAAAAACAAGATTTCATTATCCGAAGTATATCAAATGACACCTTGTTATAAAATTATGATACTGACGAAATCCACTTGAAAGTAACCTCGGTCTATTCCTTGCTGGTCAGCTGCTTGGGATTTACTTCCTTTTCAAGCTCATCGAATTCCCACTCACCAATATCCTCTGTTGCGTATCCTTCCTCGTCCTTCCCGAGATCGGATCCTAACTTTTCCAGGTCTGCCTGTGTGACTACATTTCCTCTGTTAACAGGGGGTGATCCGCTTTCATTTGCTTCTTTCTTTCCTGGAGCCTCAAATGTCTGTTTGGAAGAAGAGGATGGATCTACACGGGGGCTATTACTGGACTGTGAGTGTGATTGTTGATTCTCAACTTCCAGGACTGGTCTCTGGATGGATTTAATTTCCTCTTTAATTTTTTCCACAGCACAAAATAGCTCTTTGACCCTGTCGTCGTTTTTCCTGAAGTGTACGTACCATTTCCCATTTTAAGTGGTTGATCAATGCATCGAATGATAGAGCATGTGTAAAGAGAAAGGTTACTGCACCTGTATACGCCTTCATAGTTGGTATAAAACTGCTTTTTCATCGCATCCACTGCATTTGTGATGGTTAAAATCTGGCAGGACAAAGAATGACATGGCTTTAATTAGATGAAACTTCAGTAGATCGGGAACAACGCAGGGAAGGAGATCGATCTAACAAGAAGAAATGCTAGAATGGAGAGAGGATTTTGAGGACAATAAATGTGGGAAAACAGTATTTATATGAACTAGAAAATAGGGAAATAAAACTGAGCATTTGATATTGAAACATAGAAGGAGTTTGTCAGATATTATCAAAGCAAACCCAATAAAACATCCATACCTTTGCTTCAAGCTCCAGAAATCCCTCTTCAAGATTTTTTCTATGGTTTATTGCTTTTGACCCTTCATCCTTTATGATAGGTGCTATTTCTGACCTGCTGCAGAATAACAGTTTGAGACTTCTCTGAACTAAGTGATAAAAATTCCAAAGAATCATCATAGCATAATACCCTTGACAAGAATGCAAGTCTGCCACGAGCCCTTTCATACGGATGACTGAAGGCCCCAACTGTTCCTGATGAGTGGTTCAATTTTTGCATGTCAACAACAATGTTTAAAACCAATTTCACAGCTAAATAGATTTAATGGAAATTATAAAACTATAGTTGAAGAAGTCATACAGGAGCAATGAATACATTAACAATACCTTGTAAGCAGAGAGGAGATGAACACTCAAATTCACAAAATGATCACCATATCTCTCCAAGTCGCCACTTGAACATGCATGTGCAGAAAATAATCAACAAGAAACAAATGACAAAGATTTGACACAACAGTATGGGAACTTTAGTCGTATGGGAAAAAATTAGGAAAAATTAATCAGATCATTTTGTTTTGGAGTGCGTCTATCCTACAAAAGCATAAGTATCAATCTCAATAGCAAATCAGTAGAGAGAATTTATACATACTTGACCTGATTCTCCTTCAGCTCTGTGTCTGTAGTCTGGAGAACCCAGGTAGCATCTAGAAAATTAATCCAAGAATTAACAACATCTGCCTCTGCCCGACAGGATGTAATCGACTTTGCTAGCTCATCTTCCTACGATTACAAAACATGCTCAATATGATATAATAAGAAGATTCCTCATTGGCTCTGTAATTTTCTTCTGGGAAATTCAAGTAGTTTAAAAGTTCTATCATGTACAAAATATGGTTCTTCTGACAAGGGAAGATCAGCAATACCTTGGCTTTCAGGTGCATCAGAATCTGATTGCTGGCTTCATCAAATTTCTCTCTCTCTTCCCTGGCATTGTGAATACGTGCCCGTGCTGAATTCAAGGAGGTATTGACCTACAATAAATGCCAGAAATGGTTAGAATCCCAGAAAAAATAGGATAGAGATCCTACAGAGTTGACGTCACAGAGTGAACCAATTCTCCCATTGACATTACCAATTCAACTCCACAGTTTAAACACACATAAGCAAGAATACAAGTTACGTATCCATGCTGAAGAAAGCACATCAGATAATCATGAATATGAAAGGTAAACTGCAACAAAGGGAATAAATGAGACTCCACTGAATAATTCCAAGAATGATGATATCATCCAGAACTGCATGACATTTTTATTAATAGACTAGCAAAAATATTCAGATGAAGGATACCTTCTTTAATTCAGCTTCAAGTTCATCTTTTTGCTTTTCCATTTCTCTAATCTCCACTGACAATTCCTAGAAAAATGCAATGTGACATGTTTAATAATATTCCTGGCAACAAAATAAATCAAACAATGACAAACTTTGTCCCAAGACATAGGTCATGCAAAACTTCATGGGAGATCATAAAATTCCTCAACAATATGAAAAGAAAAGGAAAAAAGAAAATCAGAATATTGTATATCCGAACTTTTCTCAGATATGGAATAATTGGATATCTTGTTTTACTATATTTTCTTGCTAAGAATAGAACTCTTAAAACTGAAGCAGGATTTTTGAAATGGAGATGCACAACTGTGAGTGCTATACAATCATAAAGTCCTTCTGAAATTAAACTTTTAAAAATTGAAATTAGGCTGCTTAAGCTCATGGTAGTAAGTGTTGGACAGTGAAGGATGCCCAAAAAATCAGTCTAGCTCTGTTGAAACTAATAAGATCCATATCAAAATAAAGAATGAAGGATTCCATAGAAAAGTGGAGGAATTAGAGAAGGCAACCATGGAGGTAAATAGAGGAATCGTTACATCTAAGATGAAGACTAATTGGATTGAGGGGACAAGGGAAACCATAAACAGTGAGAGCCAAAGAAGTAAAAGAACGGATCTAGAATCACTCCTGCATAGTCCTGAACAAAACGGAGGCAAGGATTCATGTTTCAAATTCCAGTGCCATGATGCGTAATAGTAATCTAATTTTTTTTTCTCTAGGATGACAGCTACTTAAGTTGAAAAGTTTTAAAAATTTTCAATCAATTTTCTTCATTTTAATAAAAAGTGACATTATTTCCTTGGAGGAAAGGTACCTTCTCAAGCTGACTAATCTCATCACCTTTAGCCACACGAAAGTTGAGTGCGTCTTCTTTCTGTGTCCTGCATAAACATTGAGAAAGAAATAAAAAATGAAACAATGAAAGACTGGCATTAATAAAAAGTAATAAACAATAGCAATAGGAAATTCCGGGAAGGTTAGAACCAAAGCATCAGAGAAAAGCCAATTATTATATATTTTCAAACTATCCATGTTCCTTTCAATTGTCAATAAGCATATTAGTAATGCACTGACCAATACCCCGAAAAATAAATCATTCTAATGTTCCATCACTAACCATTAAAAAGAAAACTATAGGAAAATAAACATGATGAAAATGCAATACAGGACAGCACTCTACTTATACATTGCATATTGACTTAACAGCATGTTAAAATCCATGAAGAGTTCATTTTTTCAGCAATAAGCAAACTTCCACTCACGGTCACAGTTGTGGGGAACACTTTCTATAAATTTAGAACCCAATGCACCCAACTTTGCAGAGTGACATTTCTTGTCCATCCTCCCCCTCCCCACAAAAGAAGCAGTAAAAGTGGATGCAAATACACAAAATGCAGAAACATAGATTATATCCCATTTGCCGACACATGCACAAGCACATGCATGAACATACTAAAAAAAAATTCTGAGATGCTAAATGAACCTTTGTTCTAAAATGCGCTTTTCAGCTTTTGAGGTCGAGTTAAGAAGAGATTCTGATAAAATTTTCAATTTATCAACCTGCAAAATAAGTGTATAGTGGATTATTAAGAATACAGCAGCAGGAGTTGACAGGCTAGAAATAAACTGAAACAAAACCCAGAAAATAAAAATAGAATTGAACTGTGCCAATTTGTATTATCTCTTCTATTCATAAACTAAAAATAGACGAGACTGCTAATGTGATTTAAAATTCTTTCAAAACAAAGCATTTTACAATCTCTTTGAGAAACAATAGGCATTGAGGATGAAATAAAAATGTTTAAACTCATCCTTTAATATCATTACAATTACCAATAGAAATTGTGTTTGTCTAAAGGATTTTTGGAAAATTGTGGTATTTTTCACCTTGTTGATTTGTGTTGAAAAAACTGCTTCAAGAAACAATATGAAATCCAGTGAAAGTTCCATGACCAGAGGAAGTGCCACGAGGGATTAGGTAACATTTCTGATTCGCTATCTTCTGTTTCTAGTAAATTTTTCTATAGTTAAGATTATTCATATGCATAATAGGCCATTTGAGATATTAGATTGGTCCTAAAACTATCAACAGTAACAGAATATTAACACTAGGTAAGAAATAAAAATCTCAGTTAGGATTTGCATGACATTCCTGCCTCATCTATGCCAAACATGCTCGACATATAATAGGCTTGCCTCTGGGTGTTTAGACAGACAGGTTTGTAAAGCTATGATTTCAGCTTCAAACTTCACAGGTTGCAGAAAGGTAGCAGTAAGTTCTAACACTGCAGCAGCTATTAAGTAACAGAAGACCATGCAGAAGCAACTTAAATGAATGAAACATGCTGAATTATCACTTGGTAAGAGGTTACCAAGGAACATTGCTTAGCCTAGAAAATAGTGTCCTCAAGCATTTCTTGTGTCCTTCAGATGCGTAGGTGTAAGTACTTTCAACTCCTATTTTTTTTTTACTCTAGGGGTAAGAGAAGGGCCAAACACTCAACAACCAATGCGAACTCTTTGCTCTCTATCAATGGCTGTACTTTCAACTCCTCTAATGAAAGATATCTTGGGGATAAGCACATAAAATTATTGCTAGCAAGCATTAGAAGTTATGAGATCTGTTTGCAGAATATGCCTCCATAAAAGCACTTAAAGAACAGCTTGGTTCAGTCTCTGGTGCATACCAGGAACCATTTGACAGTTTGTTCCTAGAAAAACCTCTCTGAAAACTAAATGTTATTCTGAAAGGAAATAAAAGGCCCAGTCAGGTTAGATCTATCACTAAGAATCCATACCTTCTCCACATGCATTTCTGGAGAATCCCCATTTCTCAAAGATTTCTTCTTTAGTAATAGTGCCTCCAATGTGGAACATAGTTGAATTTGTCCAAGTTTTTCTTCTACAGCCTGAGCAAAAATTGAACGTCAGTTTCTGTGATCAAGGACGTAAATTCTAAAATCAAATTCAGAAACTGTCTGAAGATGTAATAAGCATTAAGATACCCACTCTTTTAGAATCTTGCACGTTTGTGAAGATCTAAACTTGGGATAAGAAAGCATGAAAAGATTTTGGAGAAGAAAAAAAATCAATTAAAGTCAGTCCTGAAGTTACAGTTACGTTTTTTAGTGAAAACCCAGAACCTTAAAATTACAAAAATCTTTAAGCTTTCTTCACACAACTACTTGTATCAGACTAGTGTACAACAAATGACATGCGGAATCTGTTTGTACATGGAAAATTGTGAATGTAGGATCAGCCTACCTCCATTGTCAAAGCAGTTGTTTCTTCAGAAGAGTTTCCACTCGCTTCATTGGAAAGCTGATTGAGTGCCTTTGATTTCTCAAGTTTCTCCATTATGTTGTGGGCTTCAGCATCTATTCTGAGTGCAGAGAACATAATATAAAACATTAATAAAAAAATCATTTCTAAATGAAATCAATGCAAGGAACCAATGCAATTATGATTTGTAAATGAAGCTTAACTTCCAACAGATTAAACATGCAGAAAAATGACCAGGGACCCATACTCTATGCCCATATATTTGTATAGATATTGTATATAGAAAATAACTTTAAATGAATACTGATCAGAAAATGAAAGACCAAGCACACGGATAAATGAACAGTGATCCACATTAACATACAACTCTTTCTTGGAAATAGGACATATAAGTTCAAACTTGGTCAAAAATGTTATCAAGTCAAAAAAGTTACTTCAAAAGTTCGCTTTCCTAGTTGAAGCTGAGTCTACTCGAAAGTAATGATTGTTTATAGCCTCAAATTTCATAAGTGAAGACAGATGAACAGATTTCAAGCTCCACGATGCAAATGATTTGTGAGTTCTAATAAGGATAATAATAAATAAATAAAAAGAGGAAATTTTAATCCACAATGCAAATGACTCATTCAAAACTTCTCTTACAATAAATTTGAAAAAAATAATTAAATCAACAAAATAAAACTTAAAAAGCACAGTAAACTTATGCTCGGTGCTAACAATACCAACAAAAAAAAAAAGAAGAGCACCGCCGATATTTCTTTGTGCTTTGCCAACTCCAAAGTATATTAGTAAACATATAAGAAATTAAATATGGATGGATGCATAAATCTGAAGGGTAAGAAGAGTGGGGAAGAGGAGAGTTGGGATCTTTCCAAAGTTGAGATAGCAGGTTTCGATCATAACTGTCTGAAAGATGAGACATTATTCATAATCACTTTCTGCCTAACATGTGAATAAAGGTGTGTGTGGAAGGGCGAGGAAGCCAAGGGTATGACACCCAACCCAATTCACAATATCAGCTTCTGCAATAGACAATGAACGAATCTAGAAAGTTTTTATTTTTGAAGACTCACATTCAAATCTAAGATACAACATCCTGAATTACCTTGCAATATCAGCATTTATTTTCAGCCCTGAAATTGCACTTTGAGCATATTGGAGCAACTCCTCTCGCTTTACCTAGACAGAGAGAAAAGGGGGAGGGAGTCATGTTGATCATAAAATTTCACTTGGAAATCTGCAACCTATTAATTGAACTTCTTTATAGAACAAAAGGTATCCCTAACTTTATCCAAGCATATATTATATAGAAAAGCCAAAGGTTATGCTGGATCATCTTATACTAACAAATAAAAAACGATGAGGGTGTCTGCAGAATTAAACAGGAGATAATTGTACCCTTATCATAATCACTTCAGAAAAGAAATCCAAGGAATAAGCTGCTATTTCCTGATGAGTAAAACCCGAGAATTAAAGTAAAAGGAACAACCTTGCTACAAAAGGATGATAAGTTGTAAAGAATACATAGACCAAAAAAAAAGGTAGAATAAGTAGTTAAAGATCTCTAAAACTTTCAAAATTATGAGAAGAAAGTTAAAATAAATCATCGACAAAGCCACCAGGCGGGATTAAGCCTACGCAAGGAAGCTCACTTTCTTAGAAAGTTTAGCTGTCTGTCACTCTGTATCCTCTCTCCGAAAATAATGCTGGAGAGACAGAGGAATTGAGTTTCAAACTAAACATCCTCCCTTACCAAGGTAATGCCTAAAATACTGATCTCCCTTGAATGAAGCCAACTTTAGATGATTAAAAAGTGAACCAAAGGAACTTCATATTGATGGATACAATTTAAACCCGTCATTATAATCAATGGAGCAGATACTTGCAAGGAAAAAGATAGAAGAAGCAAACAATACATCCGTTAACTTGTAACAATGGGAGCAATGGGATGTAAAACATACGTGCTCTATTTATTACTTATCAGCAAATTTTCCATATTTTCATGATTGTGGCGCGGAACTTGATAAAAAAGTCCTTCATGAACTCAATTCAAGATAATGATGAAATGAGTATGCAACTCTTAACATAAAACAAACGAACATTTACAAGAGTATAATAAAGTCTTGTGTGTATATGGACTTATACCAGTACTTCATCCTCATAGGTGGTGAATGCTGTTGCCAAATCTTGTATGCTGCTCATCACTGCCTTGTGTACTTCCTTCCCTCCTGCAAGACACAGCCTGTATATAAACCAAACCAAAAGGATGTTTACATGAAGTTCTATGCATAACACTGAAAATGAAAGGGCATTTAAAGCGCATTTTCTCTTCATTGTGACAACTTGACTGACTCAACAAGCCATAGCCCTAAGCTAGCTGCATTCAGCTTTTCTCCACATTAACAAAATGAAATTTCAAGCAACTACTTAAACAAGACATAAATAGAAAATTACGAGAGTGGGAGGAATCACCCAAATATCTCCAAAAGCAATGAAACTTCTTCCTCATTCGGCGCTTCAAGAATCTGAGTCATACAAAACAGTTAACCTGCGGTTAAACTCAATGGATCAGCAAATACAAAGCCCGGCTTAATAAATGTAAACCAAAATGACACTAAGATTTAAAGCAAAAGATTGACAAGTTCCAAAGGCATTAAATTTGTCCTTTTACATAGCAAATTAATAGCACAATATACCCTGATCACCTTTTGTGCCAACCAACAACTATATGTCATGTTTATACAGCAGAAACAACAATAGGATTACGAACAAACAAACCGAGTGCTTACCATGGACAATGTAATCCCTTCAAGAGCTTGACTATAAAGAAAAACCTCTCGAAAATCCATCGTCCCAAGATCAGGATCCACATAATAAACCTGTGCAAAGTTATGTAACAATCTTGAAAATAAGAAACCAATCACAACTTCAATAGAAAAAATAAATACTAAATATTTTGGGAAAAAAGTAAAAGTAAAAATAAAAATAACCATCAAACTTCTATGGACACAAGTTTTATACATTCACAGCATGCCAATGGACAGACAGGATTTCTCCATGCAACAATTAAATTTTAAATTTCAAAAGAAATGAGATGAATGCTAACTATATAGGAAGATGCTCACAATGGTAGGTTTTTTAGGAGAATCCTTGAAGGAGTCATCAGCATGATGTTCATAAGTAGGAGATGAAGAAAACATTCTTTCTCTATCAGTTTCTTTAAGAGCAACAAGCCATCTTCTCAATAACTGCACTCTCTCTTCACCTCTACATGACACAGATACATCCTCTAATCTTTTTGCTGTTAGCCTCAAACTCTGCAAACTCCTTGATGACGCCCCCTACACCATCCAAAATCAAATATTAATTAATACACATCCAATTAAAAAAAAATTAAACAAACATGAATAATTATATATTACAATGCGGTCTTGGATTATTTTGGCTCCTTCAGAAACGGCATTACCGGCGTGAAGGACGACGGAGTCTGCATAACTACGGACGGTGCGTGTAATGTTAGTCTTTCCACCGACTTCTACCGCTCTGTTAACGGCGGTTCTTATCCACGACATTACTATTTACAACGTGATGGTGTTTTTGCTGCGTTCGGATTGGTGATGATGATAGTGTTATTACAATTGGATTTGTAATTTGGGGTTAGCAGCAAGGAAAATGAAGGAGAAGGGAAGGAGTCAAGGGAGTTTTGCGCGTCTTTGGTTCGAGTCTTTTGCCTCTCCTTTCGGTTTGCTTGGTTTTAATTGACTATATTGTCCTTTCCCACAGACTTTGACTTTCATTTTCTATTTCTGTTAATGAAAAACTATTTATTTATTTATTTATTTATTTATTTTTATATTCCTGAAGAATGCATGTAGCTGTGCAAAGTTATGGCTCCGCTTATTGGTGGCTGCTTGGCCGCACCTTTCTCGTCCCTCATGTGCTGTGACTGTGACGGAGTACGAGCACACGTAATAATCTTTAATTAAATGATTAAGACACGATGGTAGACTTTTTTTTTTATTGTGATTAAAAAAAAATTAAACTTCTTATTGATATGATAAAGAAATCTCTCCTCATGAAGAATATATAATGTGTTATGAGATATGTTTACGAGAGTAAAAGAGTATTTAGACTATAATAGTGTTTATTTATTTTAGTGTTTTTTACTTGAAAATATATTAAAATAATAATTCTTGATGTCAATACCGTCAAAGAATCAATTTAACCCAAAAACTTAAGCTGTTAGGTGAAGTTGATGGTGAGATTCGAATTCGTGACCACTTGGTCATTAAGACTCTGATACCACGACAAAGAACCAATTCAACCCAAAAGCTTTAGCTGTTAGGCGAAATCCCAGGATATGATTTATATTATTCTCTAACAAGCACATCAAAACAATCCAAAAATATATAAAAAAAAATTCATGAAATACTATAATTCCAATTAACGTCTAAAACATGCTAAATTGAATACGGGTGTATTTGAAAATAAGTTGGTAGCTTTTCTTCTTCTTTTGCATGAACAAGCAATTTATTACTACAATGACTTTAATAAAAGCACACCCTCCATATATTCTTGGTCAATAATTTGTCTCTTTATGGAATACGATTTGACTTGTTCGTGCTAGTTATTCCCATAAGAATCTCTTTTGTTTCGACCTGATTTATTAAAATATCTAGCATGAAAAGATAAAGAGAGAATTTTACCACCAAGTACCCTTTCTTTTCAAATAAATAGATGGAATTGATATCCGCGGTCGGCCGGAAAAAATGAACATGCAGCTTAATTAATACTTGTTTCTAAAATATATTTTTATTTAAAAATATATTAAAATAATATTTTTTATTTTTTAAAATTTATTTTTTATTTCAACAAATCAAAACAATTTAAAAATACTAAAAACAAATAATTTATTGAAAAAAAATAATAATTAAAAAAAAAAACACTTTTACTCCGTGATAACTCAATTCAACGAAACCCAATCCCTTCTCCTGCCCTAAGGACATCTCATGAGCCTCCCTCCTAAACATGGAATGTGCAAAGAGCAGACCACAGATAATGCAAGAGCCATTTCCGATTGCAACTCAAAAAGCGACCACGGAAAAACACTATCATCAAAATTTCAGAAGCTTTTTTTTATTAATAAGGGGCTTTTTTCGAGCACCTCTTGACTTCCAATACAAGATGAATTGCTTACGAATCATACACCAGTGCTGCGAAATGCAAAGGGTTAACACGGCATCACTTCTGGCTAAGAAAATTGGAACAAATGGAAGAGTGCTGATCGTATCTGTACTTTTGTGGACATTTCAATCCACTTTTCATCCTGTTAGTGCCGAGGGAACCATCTCTCTGTAAGGCATAGACTAGAACTCAATCTCGGGCAATGGCACCTTCCAAAAATTCCATGAGTTATAATCTTCCTGCAGATATATGAGTCGAGGTCATTCAAGATTTTTGTGGAGTAAAACAGTATTTTGGGCATTTAAACAAACACTCAACCTGTATCCTCCTGTCTTGACACTTTTTTATTTCTTTTATTTCACCCTTTTCAAACAGCACAATGTGTTCTTAAGTTCACTTGAGTATGCTTACCTGCTCAGCTGACGATGTAGGGGGGAACATATCATTGACCAGCGTGTGTAATGATGTGTAGGACTTCACATCGATGCGATGACTAATGGCCACCTCACCCTGTCAGTTTATGAGAACTTATTAGCAATCAAAAAGAAAAAGAAGTAAATCCCAGATGGAAGACCACCAAAAAGGAATGTCAGTAATAAAAATCCAAACCTTTGGGTTTATAATAAATATTTTGCCCTTCGGAATCCCAATTTTCCTGTAACTAAGCTCATCGGTGTCTCTATTTCCGAATCCCGCATAGAACGGGTTGTAATCAGAAGGAAAGAGTCTTTTAATGTCCTACAGAACATCAAATTCAGGGCATACTGTAAGTTTGGGATGAAATGCAAATGCTTACTAAAAGTGATTCTATGTCCATGGTGGTTTTTCCCTTTAGGATTACCTCTAAGCACGCAATCTTGAACTCATGAGGAGCTCTTCTTATGACTGATAACCATGCAATGCAAGAACAAATTTCAGAGAGGAGTCAGAGTATCATTTAAATGGGAAAAAAGATGTGGAATATCAAGTACATAGGAGATGCAGACTAAGTCAAGCTGGCAGCATACAAATTAAAATCACAAAGAAATAAGAATTTTCCACCAGAGGGTCAATGATGCAATTGTGAATGGACCAACTGCTGCATGCTCTCAAATGCTGGAGGCTCACCGGGGCAAGGTTCATAAGATGCATATTCTAGAAGTAACATAACTAAAATGTACAGTATAGCCACATCTGAAAGTGCAGATACTTTATTAGTCGCAAAAATGGAAAAATTCATTTTATTTTTACTTTTCTTTTATCTTAGCTATTCTTCTCTTTCACTTTGGAAAAACAAGATATGCAGTTGTCCTTGATGTCCATTTGTAGTGGATTCGTGCACTTTAAAACCCATTTAAGTACACCGCACAAACATATACATATTTCAACATTTAGCCTTAGTAAATTCCATGATTTCCTCTTTATGAAGCTGGAATCATCAGTGCCTGTATCAAGAAATTAATTTGAAGACCAAGCAATTCCATAGAACGGATAATTTTTAAAAAGACCTTACCTTCCCGGTACAATGAGGGAAACAATCCATCAGGTGAAATAACAACAGGTCCATTTGGTAGGGTTTTTCCATCCTGCAAGCAGAATAAAATGCAATAGAGCAGCATCATAACTATAATCTCTGCAAAACCCAGTCTAAAGCAACAGAAGAGACAGACTGCACAACAGGGTAAAGACAGTGACCAGGAGCCAATGATGTGATATCATCCATGAAACAATAAGTAAACAAGGAAACAATAAACCCAAATAACATTTATACCTGCTTTAGGTTGAAAAGGAAACTTCTGGTTAGATACGCCTGAACAATTGCACGTGCACTCAGAAACAATAGCTGATATCCATTCTCCTGCAGGAAATGCGGAATTCAATATTTGATGTCCATTTACTGGAAAAAAACTTATTTGTTCATAAACATGCCAGCTGCAATTCAATGAAATAAAACATGCAACAAGTCCAACCACCATTCCGATTAAATTACTAAAGCTTAATTGGCAAGTATGTGTTGTCTGCATGAATTACTTTTCACTGTTCACTATTACTGATTGAAGTAGCAAGCCATATGCATGGAATATGTCCCTTTAAAAATTGATATTTAGAATGTCTGCCTACAAAATAAACAAACAACAAAGAAATTCAATCTAACATAAGGAGGATCGACTAAAGGAAGAGGGTTATAAAGGGGTAAGCAGATGTTATGCCTCCTTTTTGCTCTTAAAAAGGTTTGGCCCAAATAATTGATCCATGTAGCAGACCCATAGTAGTTTGAGATTGATGCCCAGTTTTGTTCTTGACATTAGATGATGACACGTAGCATCAACGTTCTTATACCACAATTAGAAATTCATTTAGCCAAAATACTTTAATCCATACAGAACAAAAGGAAAGGCAGTCTTCTTCACTTTCAGAGGCTTACAGCTACTATAGTTACACATTGGCAGAGCATTGAAGAATCATTTTGCAAATAAATTTAGCAACCACTGGTTAGCAAGATTGAAGGGAAAATAATACCTTAATGGCACAAAAAAGTTTAGCAACTCCAGATTGTGTCCAATCCTTTCCAACCAGGGGCATGAATTGACCCAAAACATCAGACCTGGCAAGAATTATCAAATTAATACCCCAAAATCAAATCTATGATTAATTGAAAAACATAGAGGAAAATATTTTACAGTTAATCAGTTCGTACTGTAAAACCATGGCTAAGAATGCTTGTGGATGCTTTATTATAAAATTAATAATGGAGGATGAGCTTTTTATTCCCATGAGAAATAAAATTTTCTGTTTTGTCACCTTAACCGTGCCATGTTAGCTTGAGACAGTAAGACTAGACTTCATTCAGAAAGTGATAAAAGGATTCGTAATGTAATTTCATTAAGATCTAGCACAGAGAGAAACACATTCAAAATTGGCAAAGACCATGCCCAAACTCATTGCATTAAGTCTCCACAATTCAGTCAATTTTAATTATACATTCAAAAACATGATGCCCTCAAGAATTGCTCAGCTGATGGTTACAGGTTGACACATGACTGGTGAACTTAAGATTAGGATAAAGTACACAAGCCAAGATATGATAAAGTTGTTGGTAGTCCAAGGGTATCCATTGCTCATAGTTTTGATGAATTAAACTAATAATTGGCTATTGATCATTCCCTTGAGGTTGTGTTGCTATAGGTACATTATTATTTATAACTTCTCAAGAATGATGATTGATACGTCTTGAAGTTGTGCATAACATATAACTACATTGATGGAATATCATGCTTCAAGATTAGTCTTAGGTGGTTGTTAAATGTGGCTCAAGTCTTTTTATGGACTCATTTAACTCTTGAAATCAACTTCCTATACCCAAAAGACAACCTAGAAGAGTTGGCACCAAAATTCACTAAAACATCTCGTGTCCACACCTAAAAAGCCTAAGACCTCTGGTACACCAAATGGCTATAACAAACAAATTCCAAAGGCCTCATATAAACCAAATGGCATGTCATATACAAGTCAACCATACATGGTACAGTATTCCAAAGACAACCAGTAAAATAAACAACCATGCCAAATAAAGTTTTCCTTAAGACCTGTGGTATACCAAATGTTATTCCTTGCATTGTGACCGACCTCCTTATCGTTTGAGTGATTTGAAATTGTTCTGTCTCTTGTGCTCAAGTGTGTGAGAGTTGTACCTAGCTTGTCTGTATACCAAAATTTGAATTACCTTGTTCTTACACCAATATTTGAATTGGAAATAACCTTCTCTCTTTTTTGCCAACTAGGACAAACAAGATATGCATTTCAAATCTCTTACTATGCAGCCACCCTCACTTCATGGATGACATATTTTTTATATCATCTTGCTTGAACCATGTGGTTTACCAGACTTCCAAAATTCAAAATTCTTGGCCAATTCTCTCTCACTGTAAACAGATAACTAGCCACTTTTTCCTATAAATAGACCTCTCCTTACACTTTTATAAGATTGTTGAAATCATTGGGCTATAATTCCTATTCTTACATAATCATATTCTTTCTACTTTGAGCTTACTCTTTATTATTCTCTTACACATTGATTGCACCTCCTTCCTCATGTAAAAAGAATTAGATTACACCTACTAAGACTTGAGAATTTCTTTGTAATCTATTCTTATGAGTGTTGTTTTCATTCTTTTATAGTGAAACTTGTTGTTAAAGTGTAAACGGTCCTATAACTTGGTTGTGAGCTTTTGTGTGAGCTTGTTTAGGTTCCGGTCTATATATCTGGAAAAAAACCACCTATGGTTTGTCCTTGAGTTGTGGAAAGCGGTTGGTTTCAATCTTTGTAAATTAAAAAGATTGGTTGGATTTGATCTTAAACCCAGTGTAAAAAGAATCAGTTGTAAAGGTTTGAATCTTGAACCTGCAAAAGGATTCGTTGGCCTAACCCGTGAAATAAGACGTGAGTGATAGCGGAAGCCCAAGTTTACCGCTTGGGGAGTGGAGTGGGTGGGTAGTGTCAAACTACTATAAAATCCATGTGCAATCTCTCTTCCCTATCTCTGTACTTTTTTGCACTAGTATTAACTTCTTGTTGCCGTGTGGATTGTATGGATAAACAAGAAAAGGTTGTTGTGTGGCGTGATTGGGTTTTTTGTGGTTGTTTGACATAAACCGAATTGTTGGGATTAGTTTTAGAACACCTAATTCAACTCCCCAAAAACCCTAATTCAAACCCCCCCCCCCCCCAGATGTTTCGAGCTTCAGCAAGCTGCAGCATCCAAAATTCAAGTAATGTAATTCATGCTGGGATGTTAGGAGCCTTACCTGGTAATTGTTCCATCCACATCTGAAATCACTATCCTTGCATTCCACTTCCATAAGTAGATATGACAATCAACCTGTTACAACTGAATGTTACTTAGCAGCTGAAATTGGGTAGCATGAATTGCTAATTGCTATCATTTTTATATTGTAAGATTTTATATGCTACATATGAACCAACCTGTTGTGTACCTAGAACCCTAGTAGAGAAACTGAATGTTATCAAATTTTGACCATCTTTCAGATTCAATGATGCTATCTGCTCACTAGTTGGAACATTTGTCCTTAAAAACTGCTTGTGAGGAGACTCAGAACCACCACAGGATGCTGAAGTTGATTCAACATTTGAGTTTTGCACTCCAGATTCAGAATCAACAAATAACTCTTCACTTGATGAGTTACTGCTTGTCTTAACCCTTCTAAATGGAATAGGCCAAAGCCTCCATCTGCGGCTAGATGGTGCGGAAGTAATCCCAGCATCATCATCCCTTTGCTCAAGTATGTCATCCAGCTCCACAGGAATCGCATCTTTGGGCTCAGCAGGTAAATCCAAACCAAATGCAGCCATTCCAAGCACAATAGGAGCAGCCTTTTCCCACGTGAAGTACTTCTCTCTGTATCTGATTATTAAATTTTCATTCCTGATAATTGATGTTTCAGAGTTTTTAAATTCCTCAGCAGATATGCGATGTGATACAAACACTTCAGCAGCAGACTCCAAGCCCATACCTGAATGGAGTTCCTTTCCACAGAGGGAGATCTCAAACCCTACAAAAGTTAGGATGAAAGAAAAAGGTAAAACAGAAGCTTCACACTCTACATAGACCAAGCTCAAACTACAGTTACAGACTTCAAGATTCAGAAAACAACAATTAACTCTTACCTTTGCTTGAACAAGCTTCGCACTCTATTTGTGGTTTCACAGTCTCGCTTTTACTGGACTCATCTTCAGGAACAGGTCCTTGCAGGCTATTATCCAACTCTTCACCTACTGTGGACATGTGATAAGACTCTTCACCCATCTCATCTGAACTGTTACCAATTCTAACAGAAGTACATGTGCTGTCAGCACCTATATGTTCTGTCCTTGAAGCATTTTTCTCTGCTGCTTTGAGTTCAACCTGCACAGTAGGTGATCCATGGAGGCCGCTAGAATCAGAATTACAGCCATTATCTGTGAATTCAACAAGATCTCTATTAGTAGTTTGATCAACTGCTGGAGGACTACAAGGAGACTCCGCATGTGAATCTTTTTGCACCTCAGGTGAAGTATCTGTTTCCTCAGGATCAGCAATTCCACCCGGTTTGGCCAATTCCGGTAACGCCAAGCAGCTTTTGAAAACCTCTTCCCTATTTATCCTAACAGATGCATCTGAATCACTTTGCACCAGAAGATCTCCTTCTGACCTAGGAATGTCCTGAATTTCTTGACTTTGACATAAAAGCTCCCTGTCACCTTCAGAAACTTCCGGTTGGCGAGCATTACCACCATTATTTACACTGTAAGCATTATCAGATGAAAAATTAGACACGGATGCATTCAGCTTAGTGATGTAATCAGCAGCCCATGCATCATCACCTAAATTAAACTCCTCGGTGTCATCACCTGGGCCCAGATGGAACTGAGGGATGCATAATTGCACACTCTCGGTATTCTGTTCTGATTCCAATACAGGGGCTGTCAGGACATGACCATCCACACTCACCAAGATCACTTCTGAATCTGAACCTTGTGAAACAGCAGGATGCTCACCATCTAAACCATTATATATATCAGAAGCATACTCTGATAACTCAACTGAATCATCCATAGAGGCTTGCTCATCTTGAAAATCATAATACCTCCGGTCACCATCAGATTCTGCCCTTCGAAGTTGGGCTGCACCTGATGAATTCTCTTCCTCTCGCAACTGAATCACCCTAGAATCGGAAACACTATGCTCAAGCCTAGATATTCCAACAACATTATTATCACCGACATCACTAAAACCAACACTGACACCTTCATTTGACATTGTCATGCTATTAGAATCCTTTATCACCCCATTTGCCTCACTTCCTTTACCAGGCTGAACCTCCTTTATGAAATAAGCTTCACCGGAATTATCAAGATACATGTGAAAATTCGCTTCAACACCATTGACATTTATGCGGACAATCTTCTCTGCTCCCTTAAGAACACCCTGAAATTTACCAAATCGAACATACCATGGGGTACTTCGAAATGTCCCATCCTGCTGTTGTACCACAATCACATCCACAGCCCCGCCAAAAGGATGAAAAGGGGTCACAACTGAGTACATACCCTGAGAAATTAAACTACCTACTTTCCCAACAACATTCATCTGGTCAAATCCACTGATAACCTCAAGAATCACAATGTGCCAATAAATCCTCCTTAAGATCACTCCCTAATCTTCTTTATTCTCTTTTCAATTCAAGATTCCGATAAAATCGAATATACATAATTCCCTGCAAGGAATGGAATGATAAATTTTCTTTTATTATGCAGAATCTGCATTCAATTTAATAAATTCCAAGTAAATAAAGCATCAACTAACAAAACCAAAAAAAAATTCCTTGAAGGAGAATAAAATCCAATTTTGCATTTGGATTTTGGCTATTGAGAAATAAAAATGGCATGAAAACAACTCCCCGTTAACAAATGTCACAAAGAAAGAATCTTGAATAACTAAAAAGATTCCAAATTTCATCGATTTCTCCGCAGCCAAACGAAACATAAAAGTTGATTCTCCCTCCAATTAAACAAATCAAATATAATTAAAAACTAAAACTACAGCAGGCAATCAAGTTAAAAAAAGAAAGAAAGAAAATAAAGCTACAGAAAAATTCTTGAAATGAACTTACAGATTCAAAATTTGGAAGAAAAAAAAAAGGTCTCCCTAGAATCAATCAATCTCACAGCTCGAGAAAAAATGGAGCCAATTTGAGAAGTTAAAAATTATTACCTGTATCGCAGAAGTTTATTTAATTTTCGAATCTTTCTTCTTCTTCTTCTTTTCTCTTGTGTTCAATGTCCTTTTACAGATAACATTCTTGGAGGCTTCGCAGTCTAGACTTGTTTTTGGAGGATTTATATAATTTTTTTTATTTTGTTTTTTAGGAAAGCAAAGAATAGTAAGTTGAAAAAAAAATCAGAAAAACCGACATGTCCAGTCAATAAATAGGTAATCCTGACTTGAAATTGTGCAGTGGGTCTGTATTTTCATTTAAATTACGAGGATGGTCCCTCCGATGATGACTTATAAAACGATGAGAGTCGGGGTATTTTCAGGAATTTGTGTTTAATTTAATATTTAGTTTTGTTTTTCGAGTGAGTTATTATGGTAGGCAGGTAGATAGACGTCTCTGGACTTGAATGAGGCTATCGCCGGACCACCGCCTCGTTGCTGTCGAAGTCAACAGTATTTATTAGATAAGAGAAATTATAATATTAAATAATCGTGGATTTGACATCTTTCTCTCTCTTTTAAAAAAGAATTTTAGGAATTATGAATAATTTTTATAATAAGTTTTTTTATTAATATGAGAAAGAAAATTATAACTCTCAATGTATCTAATGACTTCTATAGAAAACTTCAATCTAGAATTTAAGTTTAAAATTCTCAAAATCTATTCTTTTTTTTTTGTGAAAAAGTATATATTTTTTAATGTAGTTTTTGAAAAGATAAATATTTATATTAATTATTTTGTTTAGAGATTTTTTATTTTATTTTTCTATTAATTATTTGAAAGAGAATAATTTTTCTTTCTTGTTTGATATTAATAAGGTTTTTTTAATTTTTTTCTATATAAAAAATTGTAATAGCTTTTTTATAAATAAAATTTTAATAAATAAAAATTGAATATTTTGGTATCTCTTTATGGTGTTCTTTATCTTTAAAAACTTTGACTTACAACAAATCCCTTTTATTATTTATTTTTTCTTGTTTTAATTGATATTAAAGCTACATTAGTTGATATCAAAATCTAATAATTCCTAATAATAAAATATATATATATATATATATATTAAAAATTTAAATGATATGACTTATAATAAAACACCGTATACAAAAATATTAAAAGGTTATTTGGAATTATTGGAATTAAATTTAATTTTTAAAAGTTAAATTAATTTTTTATATCAACTAATGTAGCTTTCCATACATGATTAAATTTTATTACAAAGTTACAGTGCTTTCCCCACATGATTAAATTTTATTACAAAGTTAAATTCTAACCAACTCAATATTAAAAAAAAATCAACAAAGAAACTGAAAAAAAACCATATGAGAAAAAATTGTATCAATTCATAGTGTTTTGTGAGGAAAAACTTGTATTTACTTGTAATTGCAATTCTTAACAAACTTAAAATTTAAAAAATAAAATTGACAAATAATTTTAGAGAAAAACATAAAAAAACAGAAAAAAACCATGTGGGAAAAAACACTGTAGCAATCCACAATAATTTGCGAGGAAAGTTACAGTGTTTTCCTCACATATTGTAACTGTAATTTTTAACCAGCTCAATATTAAAAAATAAAATTAAAAAAGATAATTTCAGAGAAAATCATGAAAAAAAAAACAAAAAAAAGCCATGCGAAGAAACACTGTAGCAATAAACAATGTTTTAAAGAAAAATTACAAAACTAAATTCTCAATCAGCTCAATATAAAAACAATTGACAAATATAATTTTAAAAAATAAAAAAACTATGTGAGAAAACACCGTAGCAATCCACAGTATTTTAAAGGAAAAAACTTATAAAGCAAAATTTTTAACCAGCTTAATATTTAAAAAGTAAAATCAACAAAGATAATTTTGAAAAAAAAAACGTAGAGGCAAGTTGGAAAAAAAAGGAAAGTAATTTTGGAAAAAACAGAAAAAATAAAAAGAAAAAAAGAAAAAAGAGGAAAGTGAAAACAAAAAAAGGAATGCATTGTGGATTACTATTATAATTCATAGTGAAGTTAATTCTAACCAACTCAATATTAAAAAATAAAATCGATAAAGATAATTTTGAAAAAAAAACATTACATAAAAAGAAAACACCAAAGAAACTGAAAAAAAAACCATGTGAGGAAAAACTGTATCAATCCATAGTATTTTATGAGAAAAAACTTGTATTTACTTGTAATTGCAATACTTAACCAACTCAATATTTAAAAAATAAAATTTTTTAACCAATATATATATATTCAGAAAAATAAATAAAATGCAACAAGGTTTTACCAAACTTGCTTTGACTTTGATCAAACCAGTTAAAAAAAATAACTCAATTAAGTTCAATGTTGTCAAAATGCACCAAGTGAAATTGTCTCTACTTTCAACCTAATAGGCTAGGTTTGTTGAGTCCAAGAGAGTGTATGCTTAGGTGTGTGTCTCTCTCTCTCTCTATATATATATATATATATATTTGGTTTATATATTTTTGGTTTCTAAGTTTTGTTTTAGGATAGTTTTTTCTTTATTAATTCCTATTTTAGAATATTTTTATACAAATATGATTTTGAGTGGCATTTTTAAATTATAATGTTTTCTAAATCTAAATATAATTTTGAATTTTAGAAGAATAAAATCTAGCACATTTTTGCTAGAGAAGTAAAAAACATAAAAAAAAGTTGTAAATGGAATGTAAATTTTTTTCACAATAACAAAGATTTGGTAATTAATGATTTATTATTCTTAGATAGTTTTAAAACTATTTACAAAAATAAATACTTAAAAATAATTTTAACATTATAGATTTTTTTGTTATTATTTAAAAGCAACTAGATCATTGGCCTGCGCTACACCACGAGTCGGGTGAATTTTTTTCTGAATGTAAAAAAAATTTAGACATCACTAACGTGTTTTCTAAGAAGAAAAAACAAACTAATCATGAATTCAAAATTTGATCAACACACCATCTTTTTTAAATATTGAAACGGTGGTGTATTGAACGATATTAAAAAAATTGGGACAACAACTACAGGATTGACTTGAGTCATACTAAGCCAACCATCCAAGCTAGCAATTTAGGCTATGGAAACTATGATATCCCCATAAAAAAATAAATTGAAATAAACTATGAAGATCAATTTTCAATCAACCAAATGGTGAATGATGAGATTGATAAAAAGAAATATTCAATTAAAAAAAGGATAAAAAAATTCGAGTTAACCTATCAAACCTACAATCTAAGTTATGTTCCCGATTGGATTTAATTTTTTTCTAAGACCTTTTCATTTAGTTATGTGACAGTCAGACGCATGAAACTCTTTTGTATCATATAACAATTGTTTTTTTTTTTAAGAATAAATAGGACATGTATGTGAGACTGAAATAACAAAAAAAAGTTTATTTTTTAAAAAAATAACAAAATGAGGCGTTTAAATAAAAAAAAAGGATAACATGTTATTTTAAGAACTGAAAAATACATTAAATAACAAAAAAAAAAAGAACAAACAGGCTAGGTGCTTAGGCTGGCCCACGTGTCTAGCCTATAAAAAAAGTCTAGCCAGCACGCTAGGCCTCTTTTATATTTTTCCAATAGTGGAAGGCAAATGACACATCGTATGCCTTTTTTAAAAAAAAAATTCCTCCACTCTCTAAATGTCTTTTTTTAAATGTTACAAATGACTTATTGTCTGCAGCCTTAGAGTCCAACGATTGAAGGGTCACCAAAAAATTAGGGAAAAGGATATTTTACAACAAAAAAATCTATTTACAATCATTTTTTTTACTCTAAAATACTTAAAAACAACCTAGAGACCTAAACAAACCTATTTATGACTTTAAATAACCCAAAATCCAATCTAAAAAACAAAAAAATTAACTTGAAACCCAAAACTGCTTAAGGTCAAATCTACTTTCTCATGCAATTTGAAGGTAAAAGAACATCCAATGGAACTCCCTTCATTGAATGGGATATACTAACACTAATATTGATAATTTTATTTGTTAGAATTAGTGTCAACCAAGATTTTTTGTAACACCACGTAAAATCTAAACGTTATAAAAATACCTTGAGCCTTTAATTTAGGAAAAGAGAGTGATTTTTTTTTACATTTAATATCAGTAATCTATGTTATCATTTTGATCTCATGGTTAAATTTAATTCATTATTTAACACATTCATATACATTACATAAAATCATACAATTATGATTTATGTTTCTAGTTCCTACTAAAATTTCAGCAGCCTTCTCTGTCCAGGTCACTAAACAGTTTTTCTTTTCTTAGGATATCTACAAAGCAAAAGATAGAATTCTGAATTCTCATAGACTACCATTATTCTTATAAGTTGGGCCTCAGACGATATATTCGCCTCATCATCAAATTATCCTGATAACATATATATTCCTGTTAATTATACACACATCATGAACACTTGATTCAACCTTTTTGAATCTTAACCTCATTTTAATGTTACTAGTAACAACTTATCACCACATAATCCCCATCAATCCATTATTGTCAAAATCACAAGTTGACTTGTAAAATCATATGATTTTATGAGTCAACATGTATATAACATGTAAAATCAAGTTAAAAACTCGAAAACCAGCAAACTCGGTCAAATCGGTAAAATCATACCAATTTTATTTTGACGAAAGGTAAAAAAATTATTGACTCCCTGACTCTGAGTCTCGATACTCCTCAGTCCCCAATCTCCCCTTTCCCCTTTGCCCTTTATCAAATCTTAAATTCTCAACCCTAACAAGCTAACACTAGCAGCGCAGCTAGTTCCACAAGTTTCTCTCTCTCTCTCTCTCTCTCTCTCTCAAAACACATATTTTTTTCTTAATGGATTGTCTCCACCCTCCATCTTCTGACCCAGTTGTTTGTAGAAACCAAATCAGTTTAGACCCGATATGTTTTTACAATTGATGCTTCTTTTTTAGGTGGCTTCTATGCAGTCAATAGAAGAGGACAAGTTTTGCTTGCCACTGTAAATGAAGCAACAATTGTGCCTTTCTTTAGTGGCCAAGTTTGCTTGCTGGATTCTCTCATTTTCTGTCATGTTTTATTATATGGAAGAGGGCCATCAATCTTAGTGTTTTTGTTGGATTATTCATCACAATTCTGATATGAGTTTCTTAACTTGTAGTTGCATACCAAAAAAGGATAAAAGTCTTTGTGAGCAAATTATTAATAGATTATGGAATATTTTGCTAGCTAATATAGGATAACGACTATATACCATGCATTAAACTAAGATTTTGAGATTGCAATTATTTCTTGTACATATATCCTTTAATATCTACGTGTAAAGATATTGATTCCCACATATTCTTGCATTTCAGTGTACAAAAATAAATAAATACAGAGCCTATATACTTTCAAGAGAGAGAGAGAGATAACAAGCTAGAAAAAACTATAAATAAAAAAGAACGTTTGCAAGTTTTTTAAGGAGTTAGGTGACCTAAAAGATGGAATTGGATCAAAGAATTAGCTTGTTATTAATGTATTATGTGTGATATCTTTCGGTTGTGACTTGCATCTATTTATTTAACCCAAAAAGAATAAACACTGATAACTCTTCTAGATGCATCAGCCTAAATATGAAAAGGACTAGGATACCAAAAGAATAAAAAGAAAGAAAAAAAGAAATGAGAAAGAAAAAGGAAAGGTAGGCAAGGTTGGGCACAAATCACAAGTTTATTACAATATAAACTTGATTGTCCATCATTTGTGGAATTCAATTGTAATTTTCCTAGTGTTAATAAAAGGGACTATAAATGAACATCTCTTACTCCAGCAACATTTGTGATCAACACCAAATTAAAGTAAGAGTTCCCATTGATTGTAAACCTTATTCCTTCTTTCTTGACATAGGGGACCTTGTTTGGAGTTTGGACCAAAACAAAGCATATTAATGAGATGAGTTAAATCTATTTGGTAATGGTGGATGCTATGTTGCTTCAACGTATGAGCTAGAAGATCATGACTAGTCACTGTATAAATAATCTATAAGCATATGGAATAATACGATATTAAAAATCAAGTTAATTACAATGTCAAACAATTTGATATAAAATTCTGAAAGTTGACATGTTTTAGGTTTTGCTTTCATACCTTTTACTTTGGTTGTTAGATATATGTTTCATTGTTGATTTAATAATAATGCAAATATTTTATAGAATTTAACCATAGACATGTATGCTTTTTTTCTTCTTTTTTTGTATTTTGTCCAATTCTCTGCACTTTACATCCTTATTGGTGCATATATTGATTCTTGAACTATAGATACATGGCATCTAAAAAAACTACCAATAGCAATAAATATGACATAGGATGGCAATATGGTATAGATGTTGATAAGAATTTAAGAAAAGTTCAGTGCAAATATTGTTAAAAAAATTTTAGTGGAGGCATTTACCGTTTCAAGCATCATTTGGCTTGCACTTGAAAGGATGTTGAGTCATGCCAGCAAGTAATGTTTTGGTGAAAAATCAAGAAGCAATTAAGAAGAAAAGAAAGGCTTTCTAATATATTGGAAAAGATGAAGATAATGATGAAAGGAATAAAATTAGCTTAGTGGACAAAGAAAAGAGAGCAACAAGTGGGAGTGAAAGTACATAAACTATCATAAATCAGCTACTAAAAAAGGATCTTGGAGAATAAGCATGTTGATAAATTACACGGTTTTTCTACATTAAAGCGATTCTATTTAACTCTGTAAAAAACTCTGAGTTTGTTAAGGCACTTGAATTGGTTGCAAAGCATGGGCCAGGTTTTAAGCCTCCATCTTACCATGATATTTAAAAAAAATATTTGAAGTAAGAAGTAAATCACACGATGAACTTGCTTGAGGAATACAAGCTAGAATGAAAAAAAAAATTCAGGTTGCTCAATAATGTCTGATGGATGGACTGATAAGAAAATGCATTTTATTTGCAAACTTTTAGTTAATAGTCCTAAAGGGACAATTTTTTTTTTATCATCGGTAGATACCTCTAATATATCCAAGACTGCTGATAAGGTATTTGAGATGTTGGATGCTATTGTGGAGAGGTTTGAAGAAGAAAATACAGTGCAAGTAATCACTGATAATACTGCAAATTATAAGGTAGCAAGACAATTATTGATGGGAAAGAGAAAAAAATTGTTTTGGACACCATGTGCTGCTCATTATTTTGACTTGATATTGGAAGATTTTCAGAAAAAACTAGAGGTCCATCAAGTAACTATTGCTAATAGGAGGAGAATCACCTCGTACATATATTTAAGAACTATTATTATTTCCATGCTGAGACACTTTACAAAAGAAAAGGATTTGATTAGGTCTGCTACTACATTTTTTACTCTTGGATGTTTGAGTGATTGTAAAATACAGTTGATGACAATGTTTACCTCCATCCAATGGAGGTCATGTAGGTTTTCAAAAACATAATAAAGGAAGTGAATTTAAAGTTGTGTTTTGGACAACAAGTTTTAGCATTGTATCACTATATATATTAGACAACATATCCTTTAATTAAAGTTCTTCGATTAATTGATTCATATAAGAAACCAATTATAGGTTTTATATATAAAACAATGGATCAAACAAAAGAGGAGATACAAGTGAATTTTAGTTCTATGGAAAAAAAGGTATCGATTATCTATCTTGTTAATTATTTATTTACTACTATCAGTTGATACATAATTTATTTCACTTTTATATTATTTAATTTAATGTTAATGATAATATTTTTATTTTTATTTTGTAGTTATATACCTGTATGGAATATTATTGATGCAAGATGAGAACTTCAACTTCACAGACCTTTACATGCAGCAGCTTATTATTTGAATCCTTATTATCATTATAATCCTAATTTTAAAGTTAATGCCAACATTAAAATTGGATTATATCAGTGCTTAAAAATGATGGTGTCTGATGCAAGTGAAAGGTGTAAAATTGACTTACAACTTAATTCATTCAAGGATGCAAAGGAGTTGTTTGGTATTGAGGCTGCCAAGATAGCAAGGGATAAAAAAAACTCCAACTAAATGGCAGGATTCTTATAGGGATGAGTGTTCAAAGCTATAAAAGTTTGCGATTCAAGTTCTAAGCTTGGCTTGTAGTTTATCTGGATGTAAGCGAAACTGGAGTGCATTTAAGATGGTAAGTTTTTTTTTTTAATTTTAATGTTTTTATATTTGATAAGAATATTATATGTTATCAATTTGAATTGCTTACATAGGTTTATACGAAACAAAAAAATCATTTGCACCAGAAAAAAATGAATAACTTGGTATTTGTAATGTGCAATCTGAAATTAAATGATAACCAAGTCAAAAGTAAGCTAATGATTTTGGTGAAGTTTTAAATGATCTCTCATTTGATGATGATAGGATAACCAGAGGAGAAAAACATGATGATTCATCAAACTTTGATTTGTTTGGTGTTATTGATAGTGCAACACGAATAAAAAATAGTAAAGAAGATGAAAGTTATGATGAAGAAAATTTTAATGATGTTGAAATAGAGTGTCATGGAAAAGAAGATGATTTAGAGATTCATAATAATGTCAATCCAGATAATTCAAGGAGTTTGGAGTTAAATATTGTTGACATTATTGGTGTTGGTACTAGTAGAAGCACTAATGTTCATAATATTGGTGCTGGTACTATTAGTAGCAGTAATAATCCTTTAGATGGTAATAATTTTGATGAATGTTTTAGGAATAATGAGGAAGATATATGCAATGAGGCTGTTTTTAGTTTACATGACACACCGATAGATTATTTATTTTAGGTTTGTTAATTTTTAGTTAATGAAATTCTATGGACATAATTGTATTGTATTTTTAAGTTATTTAAACCATGTATGAATTGTTATTTGAACTATGTATTTTAAGGTGTTTGAAAATTTGTATTGTTTATTTTACTTTTATTTTAATTGTGTTATATTATTATTTACTACTTGACTGGAATTGTTAATATATAATTAGTTAAAATATTTTAATTGCGATTTTATTATTTTACGATTCGAGTTTATATTGTATATTCCCCGTCGTGTCAAAAAAATATTTTTGACAACCTTGCATTAATCTATAACAATCACATTAACAATAGAATTAAATATTATGGCCAATAAGTAAAACGTTCAATCATAGAATTCAATCTTAGAACTTAATTGTTAAACCTTTAATAAGTTAAGTCTACATATCTAGTAAATATAAATATCCAAAATCACATGAATGTTTAATTAATGTTATACATAAATTAATCAATAGAAAAATTATTGGATTATATACATATTTTCATAATTATTACTTGTTGGTTGCGCAAGTTAGAGTAATGGAGGAGAAGTATCTTGATGCATTGAAGGTTTATGAGGAGTTGGTGAAAGAGGAACCGAGGGATTTTAGGCTGTATTTGTGTCAAGGGATCATTTATACTTTGTTGAGGAAGAAAGATGAAGCGGAGAAAAAGTTTGAGCAGTTTAAAAAGCTTGTTCCGAAGAATCATCCTTATAGGGAGTATTTGGTTGATAATATGTTTGCTACTAAGTTCTTTTCGGACAAGGTAGAGAGGGAGAGGAGTTGAGGGGTGTGGCTATATGCGATGAGGATGAGGATAATGACAAGGTTGCAACTTATTTCTTATTGCTTTTAGTTTGATTTTGGTTTGAATTTTGTTAAATGAATTGGATAGTGGTTAGTTAAGATTTTAATTGCCATGCTGATAGGAGGAAGTGTCCATGAATGACTATCAGTCTCAAAATGTTTCTACTTTAAAAATGAAGATGATAATGCATATGCTAGTTATTTGGGGAAGAAGCTTTTTATTTATTTGTTATGGTATTGCATATATTTATGTCTTTGGTAAAGTAGCATCTACTTAGAGCTCAAATGTTTATGACGGGGACATGAAAGTCTGTAGCTAATATGCAAATTTTTTAGGGAATGCATGATAGTGAATTTGTGGCTTTGTAGAAATGAACATTGTGCAGTTGAAAATTTATCTTCTAACTTGTTGAGTCTTTACTATTTTGTACGAGCATCAAGGTATTGATTGCTGATGTATGTTCTGCCAAGATTATACCATTGCAAAATCATTTAGTTCTTTGCTACTTGGTTGAGGAGGATGAAATACTTTCATGTTGTGTGTATTTTGAACTTCATTAGCTGCATTAGCAAGAAAAAGGTACCCATTTTCCCTTGTATTGGTTGAGCCAATTAGGCTTTTTTTTTTATGCTAGTTCTTATTTTATCTGAACCTGAGTGTTGCCAACATTCAGAACAATGGCCATGTTAATCATCAGAAACCAGCTTCTCATTTCCCTTTGCTTGCTTTTCTGTATGCTTGTGAAGTGCTAAATTACTCCATGTGACCTGTTAATTCCTAATTATTCCTCAGCCAAATTCAACAAAAAATAGATAAATAAATAAATAAAACCTTCATTATCATGACATGACATTCTCTTCTCAACTTGCCAAGTAAAAGCAAGAGCAGTTCTTCATAATAAATGTTCCAAGATAAAACCACACTCTCCTTGTTGCTTCTCTTTTTCTCCCCTGCAGTAAATTCTAGGTCATGCTATTGTCAATGAAGAATAAATTCCTCATAGGTGAGAACACAGAGTGAATTCCAAAACCTCTTAGTGGTTGTTAGATCCACCTAACAATTCTTATGTGCTAATTCAAAAACTATTAGCCTTTGTGGTACTTGGAAATGGGCATCAAAAGTGCCTTTTTGAAGATGTGGTGAATATCCTAGATTAGAGGCTATATTTTGCCTGCAGGCTATTTATTGTCTTTAAATTATTGTTCACACAGATATGTGGTGTTTTAGTTTTACTCCGTGGTGCTTTATGTGCACTGTGTATTATCAACTTGTTAAATAGGACTGAAAAAGCCATTTCTTAAGTACAAAATTGGCAGAAGGAGGAACTTTTAAATGGCTTTGTGCCATGAGCTTTTTCTTTGATTGCTGAACATGCATGTCAGGCTTGTACTAAGCTGTTGAAGGGATCTACCGTCTCTGTAAATGCCCTGTAAAGAAAAATAATGAGGCCGAGTGAATTTGAACTCTATAACATAGAGGGTAGGCAAATGCTGGAGTTTGCATTATGGTGTCTTTACTATTCTTGGCAAACTTGGGGTGATCAGGCTTTGCCAAGGCGGTTTGTACTTGTGCTTTCCACTTAGCGTATCTGTTAGGAACTACATATATTTTCTCACTGAAATTTCAGATTGTACAGGTATCATTTAGTGAAAGAATCTTTTATTTGGTTAAAGTCAAGCTAAAATGTCATGTTAATCCAATGATTATAGAGAATATATGACCATAAAGAATTCAAGTTTTAGAGCCTGCGATTCATTTCAGTTCCATGTGCCACTGGCCTTTGGGATGGTTGAATTGGTAGTCTGCAAGCTTGTGTTGTTAACAACTATTTAATTCATGTAAAATGATTCATCAGTATCTCAATTTTCCTGTAGCAGTGCATTCTCATGGTAGATGCTATTTATTAGGTACATAATTTTTTCTACAAAACAGATTCACTTCTTATTGCCCTTTCCTTTGCATGGATGTTGTAGAATTTTAATTGAAGTTTTGATTTCCTCAAGTGATTTTATTTCCTGGTCCGTATAGGGAATATTTGATTGATAACTTGCTTGCAACTCTAGTTTAGAATAATTGGCCCCTGTAATTTAGAATAATTGCTGAATGAATTGAGGTTATGGGTAACATCAAGGTTGAAATTTCTGTGTTTATTTATTTATATTTTTTGTGTGTTTGTAGTTCGGTTTAGCTAAATACCTTGGTAGTCAGAGGGAGTTACAATGCATGACTGCCTGTCCCTGAATTTTTGTAGTTACTAGTGGAATGGTACTGGA
>Ga0307517_10002147_pt1 | contig 32022 bp, 14 predicted proteins | sample 23_EM_MG_FD_194515 | JGI IMG/M metagenome (GOLD analysis project Ga0307517, IMG submission 194515) | Populus trichocarpa ectomycorrhiza microbial communities from riparian zone in the Pacific Northwest, United States - 23_EM | ecosystem: Host-associated > Plants > Roots > Unclassified | place... | reverse complement strand
CCCCCCCCCCCCCCCCCCTCAATCAGTATACTTGTAATCAGAAACTGGTGAACAAAAGATTGTGCACAGATAAGTAGAAGACGCACGGTCGAGGTCCATAAACTTTGATCTGGCGTACATGGGTATCCCTTCCATTAAGATGATTCGATAGCACAGCAATTTGCAACATAAATGTGTTAACAAATGTTTCCCTGCCAAAGATACAGTTCCAATATTAGGAAGTCAATTGCTCATTTCATAAAATATTAGACAAGATCAAAACATCAATCCAGCTGACTGTTGCTTCAATGTTCAGTAAATAGGAGACCAAAACAATCTCATGGTTCAATCACATGTGATTGAAATCAATTCTCTTACAACTTTATTTCAATAAGTTTCAACAGAAGTGTCTATACAAAGTTTCAAAATACCAAACATGTATTATGTATCTGTTTTGTCCAGCATGCTTGATCTAAGCCCAAGGTCAGAAAAGAATACAGAACACGGTCCTATAGGACTACTATTTCAATATTAGACATAGTCGCTGAGTCATTGCTGAATTGATGTAATTGAACTTGAAACTTAGATTCTTAACTTTAAAACAATTAATTGATGGCAAATCATGGCCGCTTACTTGAAAAAAACAATAACGTGGTATAACAAAACACATTTTCATGTTGTATACGATTCTCGACATAGGATGATAGGAAAATTCCAACGACTCAAGACCATTCAGGATTTACCCTCGGTTGAATTGAACCCATAATCTCAGTTTGGAAAAGCCTGTAAACATTTCCAACTCAGTTGTACTTCAACATTCCTCAAAACAATTGATGACTTGACATCAAGAAGATAAAAAAGTAACTAAAAGTTGAAGGAAATGGTAGTAAGAATAAATATTTTATCCTCTGCCTTTCATCTCCCATTAAGGAAAGGAAGAAACTCCATCTTTGATTCTCGATTTCTAGTGCTAATAACAACTAACATATATCAATAATCATGATCAACACAACAGGTAAAACAGGTTATTAGCTTTATATTTCACGATGATAAACTTAATTTAGTAGCAGCCAACTAAGTTTATCATATTCAGAAGAGCTAGATTTGGACAAGAAAAAAATGAAATGATGAGAGACTTGGATAATGCCTATTTAGCATCACTAAGCAAAGAGAATTAATACAATCAGCACAGAGGCATAAATATAATGGCAGTACTTACTAATTACCTAGGGTCATTTCCAGATAAGGACAGATAAACCCACCCAGTTGGCTTCACAAGCTCCATAGTCTTAATCTCCTAAAACAAAATTTATACCAAAACCAAAATGAGCCGCCACAAAAATGATTTTCAATTACAAAAACACAACAAAGTACAGAATACAACAAAATACCTTCAAATTATGAAAACCATCACCAGCACGAATCGAAATCTTACTAGGTGTATAACTCTCATCCAGCTTAAAATCCACGTAAAGAACAACTAACTAGAAAAACACAAAATTCCCACGAATTAATCCTAACACACAAAAACCCAATTAACCAAAATAAAATTATTACATACCTGCAGCTTCACTTTCTTCTGAAATTGAATATTAACCAAATGCGGTTGTGCTCCATCTGACCTAAAACAACAAACAGATGAAAAAGATTCAAACTTTATATTCAGAAACTCAAACCTTCATTTCTTCTTTCAATAAAGACTCAAACTTTATCAGATAAACGGAGAGACAAAAGGGTATGTTCGTTAACTGCCAATAAGTGTCAAGATTGTCATCTCTAAGAGAAGAGACCCCATTTCCAGGTTTGCAAGAACTAACACTCCAAGCAGCTTTTTTTCCCATTTCTCTAAGATCATCTTCAATTACCAAGTGCTTGTTTCCTCCTGTGATCTTCCCTTCTTCTTCTCCTTCCGATGATTCTGTTGCCATTCTTCGTTAACCAGTATCAGGAAGCCCTGTAGGAAATGTAAACTTTATGCCAAACCAGAATTTGAAATCTTGCTTCTGGTGAAAGGAGGTAAGAGTTTTATAATTGCTAGACGGCTTGTCGCTTGGTTTTATAGACGGTTGCCGTAGTTATCAAGTAACTGGCATCGCTAAACTACTTGCCGTTGCCGTTAAAAGGCATATGACTCTATCTATCAACTTGTTGGGCATAAAAAACTCAGATAGGATCGAATTACAAAATAACTTATTCTTAGCGTATTGCAAAATACCAGCATGAAAGGCTGCTAAAATTAATAAAACCAAATACATTTCTGCAAATTGCTCCAGAAGCGGTGGAGGATATAGTGAGAAAATTGGATATCTTTTTCCTTGTCAAGCAGAGACAAACGTTGTCATCAACTCGAGAGCAAATCGTAAGATATATCTACAACTTCATTCGTCAGATGATGGTAGCATCAGAATTCTTCAACCACCACCACCATCATCATCATCATATACTAAAAACACATAGTACAAATGATATAATTGAATTTTATTTTTTATTTTTTAAACGGTCACGGTTACTGTTTTTATTGTAAATATGACAGAATTAAATTTTTCACTAATTTTTTCACTACAGCGGTGGCAGATTTATAATTTTTATTTTTTTTTAGAAAATAAGTTTTTTTTTTCTTTTTATACTTCATAATTCTATTATTTTATATTTGGCCTATTAATCACCATTTGTTTTCTTGTTTTCATTTTTAAACTTTTTTTTTAGTTTTTCCTTCATTTTCTTTACATTGTTTTGGAAAAAATATTATTTTTTATTCTTTACACTTGAAATCGCTCTATACTTAGCTTATTTATATCATTTTTTTTGTTTTTATCTTCATTTTTTTGTAATTTATTTTTAATTTTTTTTCTTTTCACTTTTTCTTTTTCAAAAAATTCATATACAAAGATTGAGGAAATAGTGTTTCAATATAACAAATGCAACTTTGTTCTATTTTTCTACCGCGTTAAAAATGAGCTTAAAATCTTACATATCTTTATTAACGTATATGATCTTCACTATATTTTATTATATGTAATTATTAATTTTTTTATTCACAGTTATATTTTTTTACTCGCTGTCAAAAAACATGTTAATAATACCTACACATTAATACATTTGCGTTAGAAAAAACAATTATCCAACCTGTAACAAGGCAAGTTGAATAGATGTTTTAATATTTTTTTTTTGTATTTATTCACACAGATGGTTCTTGATTTATTTAATTAAATACATGCATGCATTTTTTATATATATAATTCAGATTTTTATTGTAAAAAAACACATTTGAAAATTTTGTATATTTATTTTTTTTCAAAAAATATTATTCGACCTACGACGAAGCACATATCAAATAATTATTAATATACTAAAACTCCTTGACATCTCACTGTAGTAGTAAACAGTGAAATGCTAGGGCATTTTATAATTTTATCCTCCAACATTTAGTTTACTGGGTATTAGACTTTATAATTTGTTTTGATTTACTTTCTATAGAGTTATTATGGTATTATGACGTAGGTCGTGAGTTTTACGGGTTAGTCATATTAACTCGAGCTTTTTTTTTCCTATTTTTTACATTTATTTTTTTCTCAACTTCATCTTTCAATATTGGGTTGATTAAAAATTAGGTTTTAGAATCATAATTATTTTTTGATTTGCTTTATATGGGGTTATCATGATCTCATGACCTAAGTCGCGAGTTTTGCGTGTTAACTAGGTTGACTCGTGTTTTTTTTTTAATTTTTTTTCAATTTCATCCTTCAACATTGGGTTGATTGGGAATTGAACTTTATAATTTTCTTTCAATTTGCTTTCTATGGAGTTACCCTGGTCTCCTCACCCGGGTTTGACAGTTTAACCCGAGTTGAATTGAGTCATTGTTGTTGTCCTTTTTTGTATTTGATTTTATTTTCTATTTAAACCTTCAACATTGGGTTGATTAAAAATTGAGTTTCATAATTTTTTTTATCTGATTTCTATGAAGTTATCACAATCTTATAATTCAAGTCGCTAGTTAAGATCATTGACTTTAGTGTTTTTTTATACTTTTTTTAGTTGATTATTTTTTTCAATCTCATTCTTTAAAATTGGATTGACTAAGAATTAGGCTTCATAATTTGTTTCAATTTGCATTCTATGAGGTTATCCTAATCTCATGACCCAGGTCACGAGTTTTTTTGGTTGACATGGGTGGTTTTTTTTTGTCTTTTTTTAATTTTATGCTTCAACATTGGGTTGATTGTGAATTGAGCTACATAATTTATTTTGATTTGCTTTTTTGTGGTTATCTTGATCTCATGATCCAAATTTAAAAGGTTAACCTGGGTTGACTCAACCTTTTTTTTTTTCAATTTTATCTTTCAAATTTAGGTTGATTGAGAATTGGGTTGAATATTTTTTTGTGTTTGCTTTCTATAAGGTCATCAGGGTCTCATGAACTGAGTAACAATTTTTTCAAGTTAACCTGAGTTGATCCGAGTCACTCTAATATGTTATCATTTCAATACTTGAAAAAACAATGTCGTCTTAATTTTTTTAGTTAAATTATATTTTTATCAATCATCCGGATTGTCTTTGAACCTACCAAATTGACTAGGTCACATGAAGTCAATCCTTATACAGTTTTAATTTTTTTCTACTAAAAACACATTAACGACACCTTGATATTTTTTTATGTTAAAAAAAAATTAATTTTACCCACAGCATAGCGCAAACAATTATCTAGTGCAAGACTATTTGATATTTGCTATGCTAGATCATTGTCCCTTATTATTTACTTGAGTTCTGAGGAATTTGGTAGTTAGTGTAAAACATTCAAGACGTGATGTCTTTTAGAAAAATAGCAATTTGTAAAGAAGTAAATATGTTTTCTTCCTCTCTTTTTTTCTAGATAGAGGAGACATATATTTACTTGTTTAATCATATCTTGTTATTGATATCAGGGGATAGAGAAATTTACTAAAAGAGCGGATTATTGGCCTCAACCCATCAGAAAAGGTTTTCCAAATTTTGTATGTGGAGAACATTTTTTTTTTAATAAGAGTAATTGTATTAAAGGGAAGAAATTGTTCAGAGTAGAGGCATACCCCAAGAAGTACAAATGCTTGTTACCTTATTCTATCTGACCAAAAATAACAAGGAAAAGAAGCAAAAGCTAAAAAGAAATTTAAAAAGGACAAAAGCAGACTAAGAAGACAAATAGTAGATGAGTCGGTTGACCAGTTTATAGAAATTTCTTAACTAGTCGATCAATTGATTACATGTGAAACTGTGCTAAACAGAATCTCAAAATCAGCAAGAGTGATGGTATCTGATGACTCTCAGAGGCGCCAAATGGACCTAAAAGTAGCTGAGATGTGAAACATTGGTTCGAGCTCTACCAAAGAACCGAACCAAATAAAAAATGTTCTTGCAAAAATCTTGATGAGATCAGTAAATCTGATGAAAAACTAGGTTATTTTTCTCATACCAAATAAAATAAATCGAGGCTAATAGGGCTAACCAAACCAAATAAAAAATGTTCTTGCGAAAATCTTGATGAGATTAGTAAATTTGATGAAAGACTAGGTTATTTTTCTCATACCAAATAAAATAAATCGAGGCTGATAGGGTTAACCGAACAAATAGAAGCATAAATTCCTTCTTTCTTTTCAGTTACGTGTATGCCTACTAAAGTAAATGACGTCATGTCAAAGAAGGCCAACCCATAAGGGTCATTCTCATGATAACACTCCAAACTGTAGTAAAGAAAAGGCACTAAAAGAATAAATATTCATATGTTGCAACTTGCGACCTTTAAATTATGCGTGTCAAAGAGAGAATGATCTAAAAAGCATGTAGTTTGTTCATGATATTAAGATGAACCATAGAGGCAAGTCATAGGATAAAAGAGTGTCTCAGGGTGAAACTTGGGAACCAAAGAAGATGGTGTATAAAGTCTATGAGTTTGGAATATCTAAGAACCTTCCAAGTCGAGTCAATAGAAAACCTCCTCGATGATGACCATTTCAGACATAATGGTCTGGTAAGACACTCCTAGGGTTAAAAGTAATCGAGTCCCAAATAGGCTGGAGCTCTAGATTACCCGATGGAAAAGCCTAAGTATCTCCCTCAATGATGTCTAAGACCTTAGCATTCCACAGTAACCCACTAGAAGTGAGCACCCTAAAAGGCACTAGGTCGCATAATCATTGCCTATTTGGCAACCAATAGTCTAATCATAGAGAGATAGTAGTCTCATCACCAATATCATCACCAATACTAGAGACAAACTTTCTTATACATCAATCTCTATTAAGTATAATCTTTCTATATGACCAAGGGACACTAAAAAAAGCCTGACATGCTAGAAGGATCTGCCTCTGAGCAGAACACTATTGACCTATCACAACCAAACTGATGATCTATCTTAAAGCAATCACCAAACATGCTTGAGAATAACCGCTCTATTCCAAATTTGAGCCATCTTTTTCCTATGCCACCCTCCTTAAGAGGATAACAAACATATGTCCATGCTACCTTAGCCCCTAAGTGGGAGAGAGAACAACCTTTCCAAAGGAAGGTGACCAAGATACCTTCAATCCTCTTAATAATAGAGTAAAGGAGAATAAAACATTGAAGACTAGTAAACCTGGATGGAGAAGAGAACTGATTTGATCAATTGAAGACACCCAGCATAAGTAAGAGAGATTGAAGTCTACAGTTTAATCCTGGAGAGAATCCGTTTCACTAAAGGCTTACAATCAAAGTGAGTCAATCTAGTAAATATCAATGGGACACCCGGGTATCTTGACAGTAAAGAACCCAGCTTGAAACTTAAATGATCCTGCAAAGAGGTCCCAAGCTCATCATCAACTCCTGATAAGAAGACTAGGCTCTTCTCCAAATTTATAACAAGACCAGACAACACTGTAAAATCATCCATAGCCTTCCTCACAATCCTAACTGATTCCATATCTACCCGACAATAGATATAAGGTTATCAACAACGCACAAGTGAATAATGGTATTTTGCTGGCACCCCTAATGATAACAAAACCTTAGATTCTGTAAGGCCTCTCTAAGAATGCCTCTTAAACCCTCCATAACCAGAATAAACAAATAAAAGGATAAAAGATCAACATGCCAAAGACCTTTGGAAGATGGGAAGAAAACATGACTCTCTTCATTCATAGCCATAGAGAAATGAGTCGTAGACATGCATACCTCAGTCCATCTACCCATGACACCAGGTACTTCAATAGCTCTTAAACTCATAAAAATAAAATCTCAATTAACTGTATCAAAAGCTTTCCTGATGTCGATTTTCAAAGCACATCCAGGCATATAACTAGTTAAGTGATAGTTATGCATTAGCTCCTAAATCAACAAGATAACATTAAATATTTGCCTTTTCGAAATAAAAATAGTCTAAGAAGGTCCAATAACTATGAAAAAAAATCCTATTTAATCTATTCATAATGACTTTAGATATGCATTTGTACATCACATTACAACATGAGATAGGTCTAAAGTCATTCATTGTGGTTAGAGTTTCAACCTTCAGGATCAAGATGATCATATTAGCATTAACACACCTAGAGAAAGTAGAGAAATAAAAAAAACACCTCAAAACAACAATGAAGTCTTCACCAATAATATTCCAAATTCTCTTAAAGAATAAAAAAGGTATAATTATCTAGTCTATGAGTTTTACCATCCGAGATGGAAAATAAAGATTCTTTGATCTCATCATCAGTGATGCATGACTCCAAAAGAGGAACATGAACAATCCTTCTAAAGAAGTATAAGAAGGCTCCTTTATAGTCATTGTTGAGTGTATAAAAAGTAGCCCCTAGAAGCAGCCGACTGCCGATTGACCCAGACCCTACTGATCCTGTCTCATCAGTCAACCAATGGATCATGTTCCTCACATGTCTACATAGTAGAGATCTACGGAAGAATTTGATTTTTTATCTCTCAAGTTTAACCACTGAATTTGAGACCTTTGCTTGTAAAAAGTTTTTTCGTCCTTACTCAACTGAAAAAACTCATTTGCAAGCTCTCTCTCTACCGGCTAATGCTCATCAATATGAGGAGAATAATCAAATACAGATTATGCTGTAATCCATCTAGTCTTTGCCTCAATCACACGACTAGTTATGTGGCTAGTATATTGATGGTGCAAAGACTTTAACTTAGGCTGTAGTAGTCTAAGTCTCTTGTTAAACCTATACATAGGGTTACCATCCATAGAAAGTTGTCATGTATCTATAACTAAAATCAAGAAGTCATCCATGTTAGCCCATATATTCAAAAACTTAAAGGATGTTTTAACCTTGTGTAGAGGATTAGCGAATTGAGCAACTATAACACTGTGATCTGAGCAGTCTCTAAGAAGGAATTTAGAACAAGTAGCTGGCCAAGTAGATAACCAATATGTGGTACTAAAAATCCAATCTAGCTACTTAAGAATAGTACCTTTATCATGCTGACTATTGTGCCAAATGTATTTTAAGCCTAAATAAGGAACTCTAACAAGTTCCGTAGCCTGGACACAACTGCTAAAATCATCAAGATGCCTATACCAAGTGAGATCACCCCCTATTTATAATAAGAGCTCATCATAACATAAAATCTACCCAAATTAGCCACAATATACACAGGTGATTTTCAAGGATAGTAGCTCCTCGGACCTCTGTTATGTTTAATCGGTCATTCGGTTCATGGGGTGGCTGAACTGATCAACCGGTTTCATCTAATCTATTTGTTTAGGTTACTGATTTTGCCAGAACAACAACAATCAAAACAGATGCAACCCCTTCAGTTATAATATCTGGTAAGCTACAAGCAAGGTTGTCAAAAATATTTTTTTGACACGACACAAAATATACAATATAATAAACTCGAATCGTAAAATCATAAGTAAAATCATAAGTAAAATGTTTTAATTAATTATATATTGATAATTTCAGTCAAGTAGTAAATAATAATATAACATAATTAAAATAAAAGTGAAATAAACAATAAAAAAGTCCAAACACCTTAAAATACATAATTCAAATAATTATTCACACATAATTTAAATAACTTAAAAATATAATATAATTTTTCTTATGCTTCAATTATGACCATCTGACTACTCTGGTTAATTAGACACAAGCCCATTACACTAATCACAAACCCTACTTCGGTAACCAAAACTAGCATCATCATCCGATTATGCAAACATGGAAGTCACGATTTTCAATTTTGAAGAAGGCTTAAACTATGACATAGACAAGGAAGTGAATGCAGGGTTTATTAGCTGGCACATCTAACAACATCTTCTTAAATAACCATCTTGCAGGATGTAGTGATGGTGACTTAGAACAAGCATATATAGGAGTATCAAGGTCACTCCTTTTATCTTTTAAGTTTCTAACATCATGATTGACACTCACAAAATACTTTGGAAAATGTAAGTGCATATTCATAATAGAATTAATAAAAATCATGTGCAGAGTTTGTAGACCCTTAACTTCATTTCTCATGAATTAATCATAGAACATGATTGTAATTTAACATTAATTACTTCAAGAGTCAAGCATGCCATTTTATTTTATATATTTGCCAGCTAAAACAGAGGAATATGCCAATTTAAATAAATATACCAATTCAATCCAAAATAGCTTTTTCACCCAATAATGTGCTCAACAATTGGGTTCCTGCATTTAAAATCAAGAAATTTCAACGATGAATGACGAAGGAAAAAGATCAGTGAATCCAAAATAACAAATCTAGCATTAGAAATCATAAAAGTAGTTATACAAGCATAACAAAATGTTCCTCTGTTTCATCTAATTTTACACGGAATACTAAACAGTTGAATTTGCAACACATTATGCATTTCAAATATCGAGCCCTTAATTATCAAATTGCACAAGTTTTACAAGATGTCTTTCAATCCTTTATTCTTTGTTAAACAATTTCCTACAAATCTGTATTTTAAAGTTTAAACTTTAAACCCACTTTATGGGATGCCTTTCTTGAGTCCATTACCATTAGTTTGTACTACAAAGTTAGTAATTTGGCAACAGTTTTGGTGTCATTCTATCTTAAAAAGAATTGAAAAAGATTCATGGGTCAATTAATATTCTTGGAATGAAACGAGTTAGGCTAACAGAGAAGAAGAATGAGACAATTTTATAACAAGAAGTATAAGAACACTAACCTGATAAAGAGAGCACAAAAGAAAAAGACAATCAGAGGCAGACCCGCAGACAAAGTAAAGTAAAGAAAAAAAATAGGTGTTTTGAGAGAGATAGAGAGAGTGAAACTAGTTGTTGGTGCTAGGGTTGAGATTCTTGAGAGAGGGCAAAGGGGACTTGGGGCTGGGGGAGTCTATTAATTACTTAATTTTTTTACTTCTTTCAAACTCGTGAAATCGGTACGATTTTACCGATTTTAACGAGTTTAACCGAGTTTGATCGATTTCGAGTTTTTAACCCGATTTCACACGTACTCGTAAAATTGTACGATTTTACGAGTTAACTCGCGATTTTGACAACATTGGCTACAAGCATGAAAGCATCCCTGCCTTTTTTATCTTGAGGATGTCTTCAACCGACATGGTTAGGGCCTCAACCGATACCTTGCATCAATGGCTGAAGACTTTACAAATTTCATAAGCTACTGGCTTCCATTCATAATCAATCATAATTGTGATAGGCTCTATAGATAACCTACACTGAAATTGAAAAACATGAACCATAGGTAGTGAAGCATTCAATTCCACACAAACTCTTGTATAATCAAGTTAGGTGCCATTAAGAGTGTGTTTTTCACAGGACAAAGGTCTCCATACCATACTCATGGCCATGCCTAGGCTGATCTCATTCCAAAGGGAGAAAGGTAATCCCTGAACTGCATAACCGACACTTTTGTGATTTTGTTCTTGTTAAGAACAAAGTGTGGGTGCCACGATTGAAGGATAATAGATTTCCCTTCAAACATCCATGGTTCCTTTTCCATAACCGAGTTAGCATCATCCTCACTTTTGAAATGAAAGATCAAGAAACCTTGTTATGTTGTCATGACACTCTCAAGGCCATAATTCTTCCATACTCGAAATGCAATAAAATTGGTTGCATGATAGGGCATTTTATAACCTGGGAAGAATCCCATTAAGCATTGGTTCCATTTGGATGCACTCTCATCAATGACATTATTCGGAATGTCCAAAATGATGTCAATCTCTTGCAGTGGAAAAAAGGTTATCTTGGCATGAGTTGTAGCGTTTGAGGCCTTTATTATATCCATCTATAAAGTTCTTAGGGTTGAGTTGAGGGTGGTTACGTTTTTTAGGGTCATGGTGGTGTTTTGTGTGGAGGTAGTTTGGTTTTCTTTTTGTGGGGTTTTTTAGGGTTAATCTTGGTGTTTTGGTGTGGTTGGTGAGTGGTTTTGTTTGTGGTCATGGTGTTTGCGGTGTTTGTGGAAGTGTTAAAGGGTTTTTTAATGGCTATGGCTAGGTTGGAAGCAAGCTGTGTGGTGAACCGATCAATCGTTTTCTGGTGAATCGGTCAACCAATTTCTAGGTGATTTGTATCCATGTTTGGGCAGTAACTTCGAAGTAGCAGTACACATAATAGAGATAAAAGTAGCTAAAATTCAATGGTCTAGTTCAAGATAAGCAAGTATAGTATAACATATCAAATAATCAAAGTGATTCAATGGTTAGATCAAACACAATCTACAAAAAGGCAATCAGATATGCAAACTAATCAGAGGTACTCCGACGAGTAAAAAACTACAAGAATGTGGGAATCTAATCTCTACCATTCAAACCTGAGAAGACCTCTGGGCGAACCTCTGTGTGAAAAATGGATTTGATGCAACGGTGAACTAGTAAAACCAAGCTGGCGACTATGGCTACCTGAAATCCAGTTTCCCAAGAAAACTTGCAATGGCTATATCTCTCAAATGACACCATATAAACCAAATTTGTTCAGTGAGCTTATATAGTAGGATAAAGCGCACAACATATCTGAATTTAAAAAAGATCTAACAGTGGCCCGAGTACTAATGTCTCCAAAAGCCCATTCTCTCTCTTATCTCTCTTTCAGACCTTCTTCCTTATCAGTTAAGTTGAATAGTGGGAATTATGTGGAGAACATTCAGGACCATGTACTATAATTTGACAATACCAGCTGTATAAGCCAAAAAAACGTTCGATTGTGATGTTTTGGCACAAAAATAAGGCATTTTTACAACACAGTATACCAAATACTCATTATGGATTTCAGCTACATACAGTTACAGACACAACATTCTCAAGCCAGTGGTTTGTGGTCCTATAAACAAATGGCTTTCTTTTGCTTTCTTCTGCTAAGCAGCCTAAGCTAGCCAGCTCATCCGTTCCAACAACAAGCTCCTTCCCTTTTCTTTCAGCTTTCCTTGCCCCCACTTTGCTTTAATGAACCAACCATGGTTCATGGTCCTCTATCATTTTTATTTCCTATCAACCTTTCTTATAGTACCAATCATGAGGTCCTATTTTTCTTTCAACGTACAAGAGCACAAGAAGCATATCAACAGTAATTTCCAAGTGCATAGATGCAGACATATTGGATATCTTTAGTCTTGCAATGTAAGAAATTTGATTGTTTGATTGGTAAGAATTAATGATGGTTTTTGCGACATCCATCTATACGTGTGTGGAGGGAAATATTTACAGTGCCCGGAATAATCAGAATTTCTGAATTATTGAATCTGAATTCTTGAGATGCTGATTAGTTTCCAAAATTACATCGCTGGTCTGAGACTGATAGATTCCTCGGAAGACGCCTGAAAAAAAAAACATGAATTAGAAAATGCTAAGTACAGGTAGAAGCATGGTTTACTACAGAACTAGGAATGTTAGTGTCTAGCTACCTGTGAATGTTGAAGAAGAAGAAAAGAGAAGTTGATTAACTTTAATTGAACCCCAGATTTTGAAGGTTTTGTGAGTCAGCATCCCAAAAAGGTTGAACTTGCTGCATTTGATTTATTATATGTCAGGATCAAGGGCATGATACAATGCCAAGAAAGGAGCAAAGGGTTTAAATCACCAAGTGTAGATGCAATTACAGCTAATGGATCAAGACATAGGTCATTGATGAATGCTGAAGAGCTTGTAGTTTTTACTGGAACAAGTTGGGAAGGATTTGTCAAAGCTTTTGGCTCGCTGCTTGTTGCCTGTCGTTGCATTAGATTTGGTAGAATGTGGGTCAAATTGGAAATTGTTGATGGCATACTGGCTGCTGGAAAACTCTCTACGTAAGCAGAAAACTTCATTGCATAATTATTTAGAAGAACAAGTTAGTTCTAGGAGAAATCAAACAATCTGAATTCCCATTTATAACATTCCAACAAGTGGCTAAAACCTTACCTCTTTCCCAGAAAAGTCGTCGATATTGAATTCTGGCCTTGGCTTTAGAGCAGCAAGTTTCATGGATAAGAACTGTAAGTAAATGGAAATTTGATTATTTGAATTCTCAAAAGAAACATCTGATAGAACAAATTAACTAGGATGGTTACCTCTACTTGTCTTTGAAGAGATTGGACATAATTGATGATTTCATCAAGCATTCCGGCCCTGCCTGTTATTTTGTTGCATCCAGGGACTAGATCTTGCAGACTTTTCATTTTCTTACTAATCTTTTCCCTCCTGGCCTAAAATATATCAAGGACATATAACCGAACTCAGCGGAGGTGACAGCATTAATTTTGACGAATAACTTTACATGTAACTTGAATGAATTATGCCATGAAAAATGTTCCTACTTACTCTTTCAGCTAAGCTGTGACTGTCAGTAGCCTGGCCACGACGTGCCCGGACATGAATATAATCTGTCTTCGGTAAAGCTGAAGTCTGCTGATTTTCCTTTGAAAAATCTGCAGAAATTCCTATACTGCTTTTCTCTTTGACCTTGGAGTCGACTTCTACTTCTTTAATCTTATTGTCACACTCTTCTGCTGCAACAAACTAAACAAACAAGGAAAAAAATGCAGAGAAGTTGAAGATCTTGTCAATGATCATATGATTTAGCTGACCAAATTCATCAAGCTGATTAAAGTAAAGATTTTGTTTAAAAGATAAAGCCACTCTGATTACACAAAGGCTGAAAAGGACAGGATTGGCTTGCGTTGACCAGAGGTACAAAGAAAAGCTCATTCTCTCTTGAATTACAAGAATTGAAGATTCACTTTCAACTCCTGTTCTGATACTGATAAGTTCATATACTATTGCTAAGAAAATTTGTTTTCTTATAAAGTCTTGATCATGTAATACTCCTGCTCGAGAATTGAATTGAATGAACTTGGAGTGAAGATGAAGAGACATACCTCTGCTTTTCTCTTATTTGAATTGTCTCCATTACCATTGTTGGATTGCTTATTTTCCATCAAGGTCAAATCTTCTGCCACCTTTATTGCTACCACCTTCTCCTCTATTTTCGCAGCCTCCACCACCCCAATTTGGCAACTAGAAGTCCTTGAAAGACAACGATCAATCTCAACAGATCCCGCTACCTCTGCTTGTCCAAAATCCATCCTATTATTAGCAACCAACCCAGTGCCATTTAATGAAAAACCACCATATTTTGGCAAATCATTGTTCCCCAGATACATTTCAGGCTTCTTCTTCCAATCAATTATATCTCCATTCATTGACTCATGATCAACGAAACCATGAAACTGGTCAGTAGGCATCGAGCATGATTCAAGGGAATTGTATTGGTTCACATAATTGTGCTGCAGCAGCCATTTGAACCTTGCTTGCTGTCTTTCTAACACAGTCATGTCCGTGCAAAAGGTGTGTTTTTGAGACAGCATAAGTTTATGTGATACTATCGAACGATGTCCTAATTCCTGAAGGCTAAAAACCTTTGAACAAAAAACTTCAACCACTCCACTATGTTACTAGCCCTAAAAACATATGTGCTAGAAAAGCAATGGTGAGTATATTTTGGTATTTGTGATAGAATTGGGTAATGAGCTTAAAAGGAGAGATGTTAAGTCTCAATCTAAAATAAATGTGAAGATAGTTATAGCAGAAGATATATATAGGGAATGAAAAGATAAGAAAAATGAAGGAGAGAAAGAAGAGAGATAGCCATAGGAAATCACAAAGGAATGTACACCATATACAAGATCAGTGGGCTATGGTCCCCAGTGACATAACCACCATGTGGGGATGTCCGTTGAACAGGAAACGGGGAGGCTTGAACGGGTTTTTTTTGAGATTTTGGCCTTTCAATTCTTGGTGGGGGATCTTTGTTAGATACTGCACTCGCTAAACAGAGGAAACTCTTAGGTTTTTATTTTTTCAAGTATAAGCCTAAGCTTCTAGTCAAGTACCACAATCTTCTTTTTTTTTTTTTTTTATAAACCCGGGTGTTCAGGTTACCTTACGCATACCATGACTAATCCTCGGGTCCACTGAATACTCTGCAAGCCCAGTGGGTAGGTAAAGCACCATGGGGATGACAGGCATGTATAAAGAGGATCGAACCCGGATGTAGAGAAAGAGAACAAGGCTCTTCCCCCACTAGACCACGACCTCAAGTGCAAGGATTAGAATCTTTAATCAAAGCGATACGCCAAATTTCTTGCTACAATTTGAGCTACTTCAATTGCTATTTACTCATTGTATGCTACTATTTGATATGAGGAACACCCTCGTGGATAAATTTTAGCTCATCTAGGCGAGCTTTTTTATTTTTCACGAATGGGGTATTCTCGAATTAGGTTTTGTATAGTGAGAACAAATCTATTTTCGATCGGATTTTGGACAAATTATTCATAACAAATACGAGATGGAGCAAATCTATTTGTTGTATGTAAATGAGGATTTGAATCCAAGACATGTGCATCAGCATAGAGTGAGGGATAATTGTTGTTGGCAACAAATATAAAACTAGTTTGATGATGATTTTGTAATGTTCATTACAAAAATAAAAATAGTAAATTTGCTCATAGTCTGCCGAGTAGAGACAAGAGAATCAATCAAGCCCTTGAGACGTTGCTCATAATAATAATAATTAAAAAAGCATATATTTTAATCTCTGTCATGCAAGCTTCTGCTCCACTACAGAAAACGACAGCAAGCCATTTAAATCACCCACCGTATATTTTGTGAATTATCATTTTTTATTTGATTCAGTTTTTATAAAAAAAAAATAATGAAAACTAGGTTTTTTTAGAAAAAAAAAAAACCAAAACAAGTTTTTTTAGAAAAAAAATCAAAACCAGTTTAAATCGACTAATTTCGGTTCAGTTATTTTGAAAACAAAAATAGTTCAAGCCAACTAACTCAGTTTTTCCCGGTTTGACTCGATTTTTTTTTTTTGCTCTGTTTTTTTTTCTGATTTGGGTGTTCGGTTCGGTTTTTTCAGTTTCAAGCTTATAAAACCAAAACCAAAACAGTCGGTTTATTAAAAATTCTAATCAATTTAATCAGTTTTTTATACAATTTAATTTTTTCGATTATTTTTTTTAAAACTTTCTCGATTTAATTGGTTTTTCAGTTTTTTTTCCTCATCCTAGTATATTTATGATAATGAACCCCTAGAGCGCATTATACTGAAGTAGGAAAAGAAGATCCCCCTGCATTTCATTAAAAATTCATCATTTGAGAATGCATCTTGATCACCAGAAGAGAACATTGGCCTGGAACATCATGGAGGAGGACTCAGGAGAGACATGAATTACAAATGATAAAGATCTTTGTTTTCCATGATAAAGATACATGCATGGATAAGATCATGAGAAAATGATAGGGTGCCCCACCGGCAATTTGTGCCAAAATAGGCCAGCAGAAAACAAATGACACCAAACCTTTGTTACCCATCCCAGCAACTCAAATCACACTTTCCAGAGATGACATTATGACTTCAAGATAATATTACTATTAAGTTCCAAAACAAAAGGGTTACAATTTTCTTGCAGACTATTCTATGCCCAACACATAGGTGTTGGTCACAAGGAGACTACTATACTAGAATATGCAGGCAGATGGCAATCATCAGTTCAGTCATTCAAGCCATTTTACATCTTATGAAAAGACTTGGAGCTAAATCTTATTCGCATCCATATAAGAGAGGTTAAAGAAGAGGCAATTTTGATTCTTGTGGGTTGCCATAGTTGCAGGATTTTCCTTAATGGTTCCTGTTTATGTAGTAATTCAAATGTTAGGAAAAATATAGATGATGACTAAAGAACACCAAATTAGTTACATGTCGGAGATGATAATTGAAGATCCTTCAAAATCTAATATTCTAAGAAACTTGAGTTTTTGAGCGTTTATAAAATAAATAATTACACATTTATATCAATCTTCTCTTCTCCACAACTGAGAGCCTAAAAGGAAGCCTAAATCCCTACAAAATAGTCTTTGTTTATGAGATTTTAAAACTCTCCGGTGATTACATCAGTGATTTTATAGTGAAGAATTGTAATAAATGAACATTAAATTCTAAAAACAAAAATATTTGTTCTTAGTTTGTTCATGATAAATGCTGAGAACATATTGTAAGAGAGTAAAGATTATGAACTTCTTACCTAAATCGTTAACCCATGTACCTTGAACTTTCTTCTTTTTATTCGAGGGGTCGAAAGTCTTTTCCTTTCACACCCAAGTGTGGAGGAAATCCATTACATCAACATTAAGTGTTGATGTAAGTGTCTTTTTACATGACATTAATTATGATGGGAGTATCACTTGCTTATTAAAGACAATTTTACATCATTTCATACACAACATTAATGTTGATAGGATCAACCCTTATAATCAGCATTAATGTTGATAGACATATAATCAGCTCTTTGAGGAATTTTACACAGCTAGGGTATAAGGAGATAATAACCCAAGGATATCAAGTCTAGCATCCCTCTAGGTCCAAAGGCAACTAAGTCTAGCACGTAGCTGAGCCCAAGAGAGTTGAGTCTAGCATCTTGCCAAACCCACAAGCGTTTGTGCCTAGCCGAGCCCAAAAGAGTTAGACCTGACATCTTACCAAGCCCAAAAGTGTTTGGGTTTGGAATATAGTCGAGCCTAGAAGAGTTAGGTTTGGCATCTTGCTTGACTCGCAAGTGTTTGGTCCTAGCACGTAACTGAGCCCAAAAATATCAGGTCTAGCAACCACAAGTGCTTAGGTCTTGCACATAGCCGAGTCCAAACGAGTTGAGTCTGGCACAAGCGTTTAGGTCTCGCACATAGCCAAACCTAAGAAAATTAGGTCCAGCATCCTGGTAGCCCTCTTTTCCATGGGTTTTGACCTCTAATGAGCTTTTACAATGGGTCGTCTTTCTTTCGGCTCCTCTATACAAAATACTTTATCCATCAATAGTTAACCATTGTCTTAAAGCTTTCCTTTTGGCCAAGAGGAAAATATTTAAAACAAGTTGGTGATAAACAAAATCATTACAATATATATCTCACAAGATAAGATGAGAAAGACAATAGCATTGAGATCTAAGGACTCAATATATAATTCATATTATTGAGATAAATATAACTTGAGGCATCTTTAAAATGATGGTTATCAAGGTAAGTGATGGGGGTTAGGAGACCAAGGGTTGGCAAAGTGTTGAATCCTTGGAGAATCCCCACCCACCTTCATATGCTTGTGTCTCCAACAGCTTCGGCCATCAAAGCTGCTCATTTATCAAATGTTCAGATCAAATTCACGCCTGAGCTCCAATCCCAGGTTCAAGTTTAAGATCTATCATACTCCATGTAATCACCTCCTCTCCCTTTAACTGCTGAACTTCAGCATTTAATTACATCAGACCAAAGAAAAAAACTCCATCCCTGAGGCACTGCCATCAGCAAGACACGCGGCAACCTCATTTATTTCCTGTCAGAGATTGACACTTGGCAACCAAGCTTTCTAAATTCCTCAATTCGGCATGCAAATGGAAAAATAATATTTGCAAAGTCAGTTACTAATTCACTACTGACCTCAGCTTTGATTGCCTTTTAAAAAAAAAGACAGCAACAGAGCTATCAATTGCTGCCATTCAACCAGTTCCCAGAACATAGAAATAATCTCATAAAAAGAACATTTTATGATGTGAACAAGATTAGTGAAGTTAAGAATGCGGAGTCAGTAAGAAACCAGAACACCAGAAAAACATAATGCCTAAATTAGAAACAGAAAAAGGGCAAATGCAAACCATAGTGAAATGAAATAATAAATCAGTGTGCAGTTGAGAAGCAACAAGAAGACCCTGCCCAATGAGAAGGCAAATCATTTGCACCTGGGCATAAAACTATATGCATCATCAGTTGGAATTTGCAGCATAAGGTTATTGTATGGGATATAAAAGCTTTAAAGCTAGATCCCGAACTAAACACGTCAATAGAAATGCATAAGCATGGAGTCTAACAGATTTTGTAATGGTCAACAGATATTTCAAATACAATCAAGAAACTAATAAAAATTCTTCCACTTTGAATTTTCTCTAAATAAAAACACCAGTGTAGGCTCTTAACAGCTACTCATTTGCACAAGATAATGCGGATGATGGATTGAAATGAAATCAACAGGAATAAAACATGAGGGAAATGCAATTGACTGATAATTACAGGATTATGGTCTTGTTGGACAGAGACTACGGCAAAACTTCATGAATTTGTAGAATAAAAAGATGGGAGGCAGCAAGAATTAAAATTGTCATTCATGGATAAATTTAGCTTGAATTTCAGAAATCAAAATCAACTTCCTAACAACATATCAAACAAGACTAAAGAATACACATTATCATACATGGATAAATGCAGCTTATTCCAGACAATCAAAATGATTTTCCTAACAACATCAAGCAAAACTATACATTGGTATTGACTATACAGCAGGAACATGGCAGCAGATACAGCTTAGGAAATCAAACTTAATGAACTCTACATGCTGGGAATTAGTATTAGAGAGAAACAAACCCTTACCAATTAAACATAAAATATCTTCAGTTTGATGCTATTGCAATTCCATTCCAGACAAGGAGTAGCACCACAAGGTATGAGAAACAGAAAACTGCAAAGGTTGATTCTATATTTGACATTAAAAAGGATTCTGAGTCCCAAAAGATCAGAAAAAGGAGCGGTTTGTAGTGTCATCTCTTCTTTTTTGATGCAACAGAACTGCGTATAGAGAACACTGATAAATTCTTGAGAAATCCAGATGTCTTGGGAGATGATTTCTTTTCTCTTGTTTGGTGGTCAGCATCTCTATCAGTAACACGATCAGAGCAAAAGCTTTCTTGATCATTATCATATTCGATGTCTCTTAACTGCCGAAGCAATTCCAAAGCACTTGCTCTCCCTTTGTCAGTTCCATTGATAGATATATCAACAAGGGAAGGGATAACACCTTCATCCATCACCAACTGGCAATATTGAAGACGCTGAGAGCATAACAAAAGCAGAATGGCCACTGCATGCTCTTGTTCCTCCCGACTACCACTCTCAAGTAGCTCAGCAATAGAAGCAATACATCCATTTGTCTCAGCAACAGAAACCCTAGCCACTTCAAGATCACACAAATTTCTTAATAAAACTATAGAATATCTTGAGAGATTCCCATCCTTCATCAAAGGAACCAATTTTGAGATGCACTCCATAGATGCAATTTGGGAACAAATATCATCGTTTGAGGACAAATTATGTAGAATTTTAATGGCCAGTTCTTGGAATTCTTTGTTAAGGGAGTCAAGCATCTTTCGGATAGAAACAAGAGCACCACATGCAGTGATTTTAGATCTGCAATATGGGTAGCCAGACAGCACTTCAAATATGGCAAGAACCTCTTCAATTACTTCAGAATCAAGGAATGATGACAACAGATTAAAGGCCTCTTCATGCAAGTATGATATTCCACTTCTGCAATAAGCAAAACCTAGCAATGAAACTACTAGCCATAGATCCTCGTATAAGAGAAGCATGAACTAGACTTGTATCAACAAAGAGAATTAAAAGAACTATTGTAGCGTTTAGCTTGTCAAATGTCATGCAATGCTTTGGTGGAAACAATTATCTGTTACATCAGAGCATGATCCTGCCCAATTTAAAGCAAAGTTTTCAATGAGAAAGTATTAACAAGTCATTTTGTATACATCCTAGAGCAGATAATTTCTAAATTCAGCAGAAATATATGATTAAATAGATCAAGTGACTTTTTTTTACATCAGCGATTGTCCTACCATCATTCAGCTAAGGCTCGAGCATTATAGAATACCATTCATACAGTATAAGGGTAGATAGCAGATAAATAGGTCAAGACACCATAAACAATTGAAGAATTCCTATAACTAGTACCACAAAGAGAATAAATTACCTGTTTTTGCTGACAAATGAAAGCAACAAGTGAAATCCAACTCTCTGAGCTCCTATATCTTGTTGTTCACGTGCATCTCTCAGGAATCTAAATAGAGGTTCGACAAAATTCTCAGATGATAGAGAAGGGCAAACTTGATCATTACACTGCAAACAGCCCTTGACATCTTCAACCATCTTGCATTGAGAATCCCAGGGAAGCTCAGCAAGTCCAGACAGAAACTTCAAGTCTTGCTGATTCATATTTGTATAAGAATGGCATTCATAGGAATAATCATTGTCCTGTACCAAAATCAAATTTGACCCATTTGCAACCTTAGATCGTGAAGCATCTGAACTGTAACTAGCATCTAAAGACCCCAGGGATATATTGCTAATATCCAGTGGAAGGTTTAGATCATTCATGGAACTGCTTAAACTAGCGATCGAATTAATAGAAATGTCCAATAACCTCAATGCTCGAATGCTTGGGTCATGAATAGTGATTCCATACTTCACACACCACTTTGATATGAGGTCTTTAATGGTTGTGTTTGGAATCAATGCACAATGAGGTAGTTTCACTTTGGTTTTTGGGCATGTATCATTACCCTCATCAAACCACTTCTGTATCCACATCCTTTCAAATGTTTGTCCAGAAGCAATAACAACAGGATCGTACATCACTCTCATAGATATAGGACACTTAAAGTCTTCAGGGGGTGTAGCTCTACTAAACATGTCAGTTTGAGTCTCATACTGCTCACATCCTACACAAGACTCTACTTGATTGTATTGTCGATGGAAAGAAGTATCACTGGGATTCTTCAGTGAAAATAATCCTTCATGCTGAGCTTTGGGAGTCTCTGTTTGCTCTTCAATGAGTAAGTTTCCATACTTCTTCAATAGAAACATAAGGTAATTTAAGATACTCCTTTTTCCGGGTTTATTGCCACCATCCTTCTCTAGCTGCTTCTTAATAGATCTTTTCTCTATCAGTATGGCCTTTCGAGATGTAATATGCAGTCTCGAAGCTGCAAGTTGAATAGACTTGATTTCAGAATTCACCATAGACTGAGATCCTAAATTGCCCTGCTGGAGCAATTCACGCATGGCTTTACCAGCCTCTTCTACAGAGGAATCCGGCATAAACATTGCTGCCCTAAGATCATCAATAATTTGAGATATCTGCAAAGAACAACCGCTTATCAACCCTATAGAAGAACAAAGAGACAAGAGAAGGACAAGATAAAAAAATAATAATGAAAATAGAAAACTGACAGAAAAAAAAAGGTGGTCTAAAAGAGTTTTAGGCCCATAGCAGTTTTGAGTATAAGATGCCCAATTTTATTTATAAAAAAAAAAGATACTGGTAGAAGTACTTGTAACAAAAGAATTCTAAAAAAGCAACATCAAATGAGCAGGGATTCACAATAACTTTTGCCAGATTTAATGATTTAATAACTAGATTGAAGCAGGTGACTTGGAAATAAGTTATTGAATTCTTCTTCACGCGCTTGCAATCTCAAAATTTAAGCAATCACCAATCAGATCATGCCAGTGACTGTTTTAAGGAAAAACCATGTCCTTATTTCAGAAGAGCAAGTAATAAGCAGCCAGCTTAGTTACTGACTCTGAATTACTATGCAACATAAGAGCGAAAATTGAAAAAAAAAGAGAGAAAAGAATCAGGGAACAGGAATAATTACATATTACAGACAATATAGCTAAAGAGTTGCTGAAGGTTTTATAGTTTTCTCATGGACCATGTTACCGTCCACATCACCATCTAGTTGAGACAAGAAAAAAGAAAAAAAAGCGAATGGAAGCCCTGGAGCCTGTAATGTGACAAACCTCGGCAGCCAACATTATTGGAACCATTGTTTGCATTTGGGCTAAAGTCTGTTCCAACAAGTTCCTTGATCTTTGACATTTTGAGACAATAGCATCCCCCGTTATTGCCTGAAAGTAATGCAGACCAGAAATTATCTTTAAATGGATTGTTTTATTAGGTCTTTCTCTAAATGGGTGTTAATTTAACAGATCAGGAAATAGAAAGGTTGATAAACCAACAACAACAAAACGCTGTTAAATTCATCATTTACTGCAGAAAGATTAAATATTTGTCCATAGTGCAAACATATGATTCACACCTTTTATACAAAAATGATAGCTCACATGGATATAACAAAATGCTGAGACAACAAATCACCAGATCCAAGAGATCCCAGAACAACCAGTATGTGTAGGTGGGGGTGTGTGGCAGGCATTATTGTTGATGATATTCTTATTACATACTTTCTTCATCTGAAATCAATAAAGGATACCAACCAAATATAGTTTGCTAGAGTCGCAACAGTACTGAAGATGTTGCCTGGCTTTCTCAAGTGCTTTGTTTAACAAGCATAGTGCCTGTATTCCTGATGAGCATCGAGGTCGAGCTGCTTCAATTTCTAGAAATTTTTTTGAAACTCTATCGACCAACTTCATCAACTCTGTACACATGGAGTGATGCACCTGAAAGCATAAAGTACATTGATTTATCTAGAAAATGGAGTTGAATAATCAGAGAAAAAAAAAACACTTAAAAAATGTAGAAAGACGTAATAAACACAACAAGGACTTCTTTGCTAAAATATTAGGATTTTACCAACCATCATTGATTATTCTCTTAATAAACACTAAGGCTATTTCCATATACTTCTCAACTCAATTGAATGAAATTTACCCAGTCAAGATGGCAACGAAAAAGAAATAGTGTACTTTCACCACAAAAATGGCACAAGCGAACTGGCTGCATACATAGCCTCATTTCTGTGATGGACAATGGATGCACATAATTTACTTAGATATATGCTAATTTGTTTATTAGTACATACTTAGATGCTAAATATATGAAAAGGCATCACTGAAAATGTGTCCGGGATAATCTATAAGAAATGATGATACTGCCAGTACAATATAACTGTGTAATTGAAGCAAACGATTCCAACTGTAGGAGAAAATCAGGCCTTGGCTCATAGTTACCTTGAAGGAATAAGGAAATGGCAGTGTCTCCACTACTTCAGCAGCATCAGTTCCCATGCAAAGGGAGTATGCTGGATCTGCACAAAGCACAATCTGAGCTTAAGCATCATTTCTATAATGCATGAGTATAAGGATAAATTCTATATGCATAACCTAAAAAATACAATATTTACAACATCAAAAAGCAGAATGTAATCGCCAACTGTAAAAAACAAATATCAACAGCATAAGTCTAGCAATTAGCAACCAGGATTCGATGCTTATCCAAAACCTAAATGCACTGATGTAAAAGCAAGGGTGGAGGGTGACCACGTTCCCACTGCATAAAGAAACAACTGCGTGCCCATAGATTACCAAAGTTGCAATTACTGGAAATCTGTAGCGGCTCTGGCAGAGCTGCATTAGCTTAATCATCTCAATTTAATAGTGAAGAGTTAAGACTGCTTGCAACAGATTAGAATTCTTGTATAGCATATGTATTATGTGATGTCTAGGATCAAGTTTTCTATTTCCACCCCAAAGCTTCATGTGTCAACTTTAGTGAAACTAGTATCTGAATAGTCTCATAAGCGGAACCGTAACATGTCCATCATCTTCTGCACTCCCCCTTTCTTCCAGGATTGCTGTGAGTTCCAATCACACAAGCCCCCCACCCCCAAACAACTCATATCACTCCTCATTAACCATGGCCTAGGAGTTAAGTGTTACATCTTGGTTAGGCAGGACTCTATCTCAGTAGGTTTTGGATTAGTTATCAGACTATGAGACAAGCCCTTTTTCAACCACAAAGAATCCATCAACCGAATAGCATGATTGTCCATGATAAAAACTTCATCATTAGAATTACAGTTGAATAATGCGTTGTTGTTCTCCCGGGCATACAACTTCGAAGAAAAGGGAATATTTTGTTTAACCCATCATAGTAACACTACAATGACTAAATAAACAAAGAGAGAGACTCACCTAGAGATTTGGAAACCACAACAGATATAAAAAGCTACTTCCTTTGCTGATAAGGAATCAGTCGAACCACCAGTTAATCCCAATAAGTAAAATGGCCAATTCTAATAAACCCCAAAATTTCCCTCCAATAAACTTGCCTTGAAAACATACACAATTCTAACAGTATCTTTAGAGCACCTTGAATTACAAGCAGAATTCAAGTAGCCAAGGTAGCCTCCTTGCAGCCCTGGAGTAGAGAAGCAAAGTAAAGAGACAGCAATATTTAAAAGCAGCACATGTTGATGAAGGTTAACACCCCACAGAGAATCTCTGTGACTAAAATTCTTATTCATCAAAACCCACTTCCCACTTCCTTGATAACTACTAGAGATTGAAAAAACTCAACCCCACGATGTTTCCTTAACTAATAAAAGAAAGAAAGAAAGAGCGAGCATAACTCAGAATTGGATTTTGCCTTAAAGAGCAAAGCAAGAGAAGAGGTAACAATTCTGTTACAAAGTTTTGAACTTTAGCTTCAAAACAAGAAGATAACACAAAGACAAAGAAAACCCACAAAGAAACTCGGCATAATTACAGTGAAAATGAAGTACGCTTTCGAATATTAAAGCTTGTAAATAGTTAGATTCTCAGGGCAACCAAGTCCAGGCACAAAATAACGAAATAGATAGTTTATCTCATTGTGAAGACTTTATACAACCAATGAGAGAGACAGGTCAACCAGCAATATTTGCTGGGCAATTTACAAAGTTGAACAAGACTAGTCGTCAGTCGTATCAGGTTTTCTTTCTTGTCTGGCCATGAATAACAGTGAAAAAGTTAACATGACATTTGGTTCCTCTACTGTCAAATGTTTCTTTAGTCTAATCCCTTTACTTTTCCTTATCCTTCAACTCTCTATTCTGTAACTATTGGTCCATTAATAAAGATTCTTATAGATCACGCCATTAAGGGCCACATATGATGTACCATGGAGTTAATTCTTGAAATTTATGCAGAAGCTTAAATGTACAAGATAGATGGAAGGACCAAATGATTGCAGAGTAGAGAGGAGGTGATGATATTAGGACGAATAAGAGTAAAGGGACCAAGATTAAGATTGAATTGAGTGTAGAGAGACAAAATTGTGCCATTAAACTAAAAGGAAACTTCGAGGGGTTTTGCTACTTTGGTTTGTCTTTCTAGCATTGTATAACCATTAAGAACGAACGTCGCTATAGCTTCTTCTCATGGCTTTGATAATCCTAGACCGTCGGATTGTAATGGGTAAAGTTATTGAATGATGGCCCCACTTCAAAATCTTGGGTAATTAAAAAGGGATTTGGATGCCTGGGTTAGGGATGTCTGTGATAATGGCAAGGAGAGGCTGACATTCATGGCTCAACGCGCAGACTATTCTTGAGAAATTTAGGAAGCGTTTGGGAACGCGGTTCAACCTGTATTTTCAAAAAATTTAAATTTTTTTTTATTATTAAAATTTAATATGGTTTGTACGTTTTGGATCATTTTGATGTGCTGATGTCAAAAATAATTTTTTAAAAATGAAAAAATATCATTGACATGCATTTTGGCACGAAAAGTTATTTGAAAAGCACTCGCAACCACACTGTCAAACACGCTTAATAGTTCTAACAAACACGTGCTAGTTTTCATTAATGGGTAATAATATCTTTTTCCTTGTTTTCCCTTTGGATCCCTTCAATTATTTCAAGAAAATTTTGAGAACTTTTTGTTTTATTGAATTAAAAAATGTTTTCAAAAGATTTCCCTAAGTTTTATCACCTATGACTTTGATTGTTAGGTCTTCCATCATTATTCTTTATTTCTATATTCTTAATAAATTATTCTTTATTCATAATTTTAAATAAAAACCAGAAAATAAGACATAATACCAATTAAATAATAGACACTAGGTTTATGGGTTTGCGCTATACTAGGACCATAACATTTTCTTTATCAGTTAATGAAAAGATACTCGAACGATGCAAGTGTATTTTAAAAAAAATAAAAAAAATAACTTGAGATGTAGACCTAACCAAGCAAAAAAGTAGATATAATCTAATCAGATAATAAAAGAACAAACAATGACAGTTAATGGACCAATTCAAACAAAAAATAATCATGGAAACCTGCAAAACAAGAATTGTCACTGAAATGAAAAAAACAACAAAGTTAAGATTCCAGCCAATCAAATGAAAAAGGAAAGGAGAAAAAAATTGAAAAAAAAACAACTTGAATCAATCTAAATGAGCAAGCCACATATGCAAGTCAGGTCATGTGGACCGAGATAAGACAATAAAAAGCAAAAAAAATAAATTCAAAGTTCAATTTCAAACAAATCAAATATAAAATGATGAAATTAAAAAATAATAATTAAAAAAAAAGACAAAAAAACAACTAACAAACCGAGCAAGCCAAGTAAACTCTGCTACCTGAATCATGTGAATGAGATAACTCAATAGAAGACAAATCAGAAAAGATTATGATGCTCAATTCCAAACCAATTCAATGTTGAAGAATAAAATGTTACACATATTAAGTCTTTAAAAAACGATCCTAAAAAATCCAAGTCAACTTAGGTTAATCCGTCAAACTCGTTATCTAAGTGATGGAACAAGGATAAACAAATAGAAAGGAAATTGAAGAAAATCATGAAGTCCAATATCAAAAAACATCAACTTTGAAAGATGGAATTGAAAAAAAATAATTCTAAAAAAAATATCAATTTTAAAAATTTACCAAAGCAAATTTAACAAAAAACGACAAATAAAAAGAATCGAGATAACATGGGTCAATTTTAAAATTAATGAAAAATTTAATAGAAAGAAGAAAAATAACATAGCTCAATCTTCAATTGAATAAATGTTGAAAAATAAAATTAAAAAAATAAGTTTAAAAAAGAAAAAAAATTAAGAAACCTGTGAAATTCTAAACTCAAGCTCAATCAAAAAGCTTAAATTTCCAATCTATTTAATATTGAAGGATGAAATAAAAAAATCTAAAAAAATTATCAAAATGAAAAAAATAGCAATAAAAATAAGGATCAAATTTGATAGGAAAAAAATTAAGGAGGATGAAATTATAAGAAAAAAGATCAATTTAAAAAATTATCTCAAATAAAATAAATAGCAATCAAAAGAATGGGGACCAAATTTGAAAAATGAAAAAATTTAAAGGGTGATGAAATTGAATGAATTCTAATTTTATAAATTATTCCAAATAAAACAAATATTAATTAATAGAACATGAATCAAATCAAAAGGAATAACAAATTAAATTGTTGTTTTGGATTTTTGAAGGGACGAGCTCAAAAAATGAGGAGAAAAGAGAAATGAATGAGGAAAAAGGGTTGTCGACACCAAACCAGAGCCTCATTGGCCACACGCCCCAACTCATCACCGAAGGTACATCGAGACAATTGAAATGCCGGTATGAAAAGCAGTGTTTGGTTGCCTGATAATTTGTTTTTATTAATATTTAATATTTGTTGAAATAAAAAAATACTCCTAGGTCAAGATGATAAAAGGACTAAAAAGTCTCTAGATATAAGTTTTAATTTTTTTTTATTTTAGGGGTAATAAAATTATTTTAGTTTGCGGAAAAAAAAACTAATATCTCCTTACATAATTAAAAAATAACAATTAAATCACGATAAAAAACCGTATTGTATACCTAGTTTAATAATTTTATAATTGAAGAGTAAATAATTTAATTATTATATTATTACAATAAATAATATTATATGTCCAGGTGTACAATAATTCGACGAGGAGATTTAGGTTTTTGTTAAGTAAGCTGAGACGAAGCAACTTCCTTCCTTATTCTTCGTGAAACAAATGGATTGGCGATCTTTATGATTAATATAATTGAATTAAGGTCCAGTTTAGTTTTATCCTGCAATTTTTCATCGTGGAGCCTTTCGATTAATATGGATTCCTTTCATGTCAAATCATATACACGTAACTACACCACCACACCATGTTATATCCTTGCCAGTTTTTTATTTTTTATTTTTTTACATTTTCTTGACAATGTTGACACGGAAGTGTTCAAGTTCTTGGTCAAGGAAAAGTGATTTGACTTCGGGTGTGGGTCTGCCTCGAAGACTTTGCAACACGGGGAAAAAAGTTAAGATCGAGCTGAAATATCTACAGCATAATTAGTGTTAAGTAACCGAAACACGTAGTAGAAAGTAACTAGATTTTGGCCACGGGCAACTTTAGGCTGCTTGCAGATCACACGTGGAGATAAAAGTAAAGTAAATAGATGCCAAAAATAGTTGGAGATGCAATGTGCTTCATTGTAATGGAAATATAACATCCATGGAAAAGAAGAGATTGCCAGGCAATGAAAATGAAGATTGCAGCCATGTTTAGTATCAAAGGTTTGATAATCTTATTGAATTTGGTCATTTTTCTATCATAGATCATAAAGCAATGCAAACCATTTTACTAAGGCTATATTTTTTCAAGAAGCAGAATTGAAAGCCTAATTTATTTTATTGACATTTCAGGAAACATAAACACTGTCATTCATGAATTTGCAAGCAAGCCATGGAAAGCCATTGTTATCACTCGCTAATTATTAATCTCTTGTTCTTATTTGCTTGCCCGTGTGTCTGCGCATCACTGGTTTCTGCAGTCCCTTCTATTGCTTGAACATCTAGAATTAATCCCCAAGCAATAAACTCTCAAAAATTTGAACCAACATTTCATTGGTAATTTGTGAAACATTTACATTCATCTTTCACTGTCCTTTGTTGACCTTGATTGAAAATTCTTTTTAATGTCATTACTTTTGTTCCTCTCCACTTCAGCGAGCCACAAACATACAATAAACTCTAGGAGATTGTTACTTCTAGTTTTCCCTCGATCACCTAAAGTTCATTATTATTTTCAATATGCATGCATGCACTCATCAGTACTAATATTTAATGGAAATACAGGCATGTGGTGTTGGAGGAGAAGATGGTAGTGGACTAGTGGTTGTTGAAATAGTTAGATGATATGGTAAGTGAAGTAATATTCTTTAAATATTTTACGGAACTTTATGAGTTAAAAGTATTTTTCAACAAATAAACCAAGTTTGAAGGTTGATTATAAAATATTATTATTGACCAGTTTTTTTTATAAAATACTTTACGAGAAACAAACATATAAAAATATTTTTCAGAAACAAACATGGAAAAATCTAGAAAATATTTTTCTATAAAATATTTTATGCAAAACAAATAGACCCTAAATCAGTAAAACTTTGATATAATATCAAATAACTATCTTCAATGGTAAATATAACTTATCTTAGCTAGCACACTTAAAACATTAAGAAATTTTATGATGTTTAAGGTATAATTAATTACATCCTAGTTATTTTTTTAATATTTTTAATCCCCTCGACACCCTGTCTCTGTAAATTTTCCTCCATAGTAACAGATTTACTCTTTGAAATTTTACGAAGTTTTTGTAGACCATAGAGTAATAAATTTACTCTTTGAGATTCAACCAAAAAGACAAAGACCATAGTATCTTAATTTCTGCTTTGTAATCTTCTGCTTTTAGTATCCCTCGATCTTTCACCATATTCGTAACTTTTTTATTCTTAAATTGGATTCTTCCATTGATAAAATCTAAAACAGTACCCATTTTGTAGAAAAACAAAAACCCATTATTATTTCATATAATCATAATTGATGTGTAATAGTTGTATTGGATTTAACAGAACAAGTGCTCTCAATTTCTAGGAGAATTTGAAAGCAACTATTTGTTAAGAATTTCCAATGGTTTTTTTGTTTTTTAGTTTAACGTAGATGTCCGGATCAGCTTGTGCGCGCGCACCTTGACTAATTCCACGGGCCCTGAAGTTAACGACCATGTAAACCTCCAGTGACCATCATATAAGCAACCACAAGGCTCGAACCTGAGACCACAGAGGGAGCAAACCTCTTTATCCTAAACTCTTACCACTGGACCACCACCTAGATGGTTTATGTTTTACCTTACGGTGTGGTGTGGTGTGGTGTGGTGTGTAAAAGGCCAAAAGACTCTTGAGGTGAATAGTAGCTCTAGTGAGAGTTTAAGGAGTGCAATAGCTATTATTGTTTTTTTGTTTGTGTTTAAAAGAATGTTTTACTTGAAAAAAATATTAAATTAATATTTTTTTAATAATGTTTTGATAATTTTAAAGTGTTAATGTCGTAAATAAATAAAAATTAAAAAATTTAATTTAATATATTTTTAAATAAAAAACATTTTTAAAAAGCACCGGTTATGATGAATTATAATTTTTTAATTAATTTTTAGAGATTGGGAGTTAGAGGGATGATGAGAACATATTTTTTTTAGATTTTTTTGATATGGAAGGATGACATGATAAATTAATAGGATTAAAAAATAATTAATAAAATGTCACTAAATGCATCAAACACCATAAAAATTCTCAAAAAAACCAACCCAAAAATTAAATTTTAGATAAACCCAATAAATAATTTTATTTTATTATTAAAAACACCTAACAAGGATATTAAGTGTAAATAAATTTAATAACGAATATTCATTCACCAGAATAAACAAGTTAAATTTACAAACCCAGCCTGTTGCATCTGGACATAGACCTATGAGAACATCTCTGAACCCAAGCCTTCACAGTTCACATCCTATCAATATTAGTTTTTCCTTAAACAAAGGGCCAAGAGGAAAATGCATATACTTGTAAGAGCATCTCCAGTGGTAAATCTTATTTAGAAAATTCAAATTGATAAAATGGTT
>Ga0307517_10002146_pt1 | contig 32025 bp, 34 predicted proteins | sample 23_EM_MG_FD_194515 | JGI IMG/M metagenome (GOLD analysis project Ga0307517, IMG submission 194515) | Populus trichocarpa ectomycorrhiza microbial communities from riparian zone in the Pacific Northwest, United States - 23_EM | ecosystem: Host-associated > Plants > Roots > Unclassified | place... | reverse complement strand
ACGGTTGCTCGAGAAACTTTTTACTCTTCACCACCATATCCGTACCATCACACGCATCGCATGTCTCGCCGACTCTCTCAGTTCTTCAAGGGAAAATTCCAGGTGGTTCCTGTACCAGCAAATCACCATGATATATCCATCAAATTCTCTCGGCAAAACGTCCTCCCTAGGACTCTATCATATTTCCTCCAGGAAACCAGGCGAAGCCGGACGTCCAGAGCAGAGTCTACGATGGGCTACTGGAGCGGCTGAAAGTAACAATGGATTAGTTTTTAAGAAAGGGACTATGCCGCAACTGTCAATGAACGTAAACGTTCACGCTACTCGCGTACCATCTCCAACACCCCGACACTAATCCACACCGCTATTTCGGTGGATCCAAACTCTCCTGTCATGGATGTTCGACCTTTTTTACGGATTACCAGCTACAATCGTGTTGCTGAATCCCTTTCTCTTCCCCAATTCTTCATCAAGGGTTGCCACAACAAAATCTGTCTCCGATGGCCCAGCCCATTCCTGCACCGGAGCAACAAATTCGATTACGAGACAAAAATCCGACTCTTGATGCTCGGGTTAGAAAAGAAATGGTTGAGCACCGAATTGGCCAAAATATGTAGAAGAGTTACTTGAAATCGCAGAGGCGCCATCACCAAGTCGGTCGGATACCTCTGGCGACTCACGTCAGCCCCAAAGTGTCCCAGCAGCAACCCTGGACGAGATTGTACGCTCTCTGCCTCAGTAACCGTCCACTAATGTTGGATTTTAAGCATATCAACCACGTCCTGAGTATCCAGGTAGTGCTAGCAGCATTCCTATTGAAATTTCCGGTTCGATAGTATGCATTACTATTAGCTTGGGCTATACAAGTGTGACTCCTTACTTATTTTCCACAAACTACTCTCGGAACCTATTACCTACCTCTATTTCTTTCTGGGTTGACCCTCGACTGGGGAAATAATAGATCATTCTTTATTTTCGTTGGGCTGGTTGAATAGATCATTTTAGGAATGAAATTGTAAGCCTAGCCGCCTTACATTCACCGTATATAGCCCTGTTATCTGACCTTTTGGTGTAGCGGCTTTGCGTCAGGGCTCTGGCTTGCTTACAGAAATCTCATAAATAATAGCGATTAAACACTTACTGAAGCTGGCTCGGATACCTTAATTATCATACTTTCGGCAGAGTATTGAGCGTGATTGGCAGATTCTTTTTATTGCAGCATATGTATTATAGTGACTGTATTCCGAAAGGTACGAATCAGGAATTGAATGCAGTCCATCCAAATTGAAGTGGTATAATAAAATAAGTAAAAAAGGGGGGGCATAGTAGGTTTTCAGAACGCGAAATTTGGAACAGAAGAAGATTATGCAGGTTGAGGTTTTTCAGAGAGGGTCTCCAAATCTGCCTTGAGTCTGTCAAAGAAGGGTTACTAGAAATACTCTCCTATAAGAAAGTTGCCAAATACCTCGTGATACGTTCTTGGCTTTCTTCCTCTTCCTGTTCGAGATACTGAATTTCCATGTCCTTACGGGTAAGGTCTTGCTGAAGATCATTAATTTTGTTCAAGGCCGATTCAAGCTCCTCCTTGGCCAACTTCAGGGCCTTGTCGTGGTCTGCTTGCATGTCGTGGATCTTCAAATTGTGCGCTTCATGCAACTTCTGCAATTCCTCCCTAGGAACACCTGATGACGGAGGATGGGACATCCCATTGGCTTTCGGTGAGGTTGTTTCATGTGCACTGAGGGCAGCCTTAACTGTTGCTAGGTCACCCTCCATATCCGAGAACTTGACCAAGAGCTCTGTTTTCTGGGTTGCAAGATCAGAGACTTCGGCATCATGAGCAGCACGAAGCTGAAGCACTTCATCAGCTCGTCCCTCTGCTGCCGCTTCCAACTCCTTCACATGGTTGTCAGACAATTCTGCCATTGTTGACTTTGTGAGGGTGAGTCTTTCTGTCGTTTTGGTGAGGTCATCTTTAACGCTTTCAAGTTCCTTCACTAGCCGCAAAATTTCTGCAGCCTGCTCGGGGTTGACAGCTGGAGCTGCATCAGCCTGAGTACGCGCATCGTTGCGTTGTTGGGTCAACGATTCAATCTCGCCGCGTGATGTTTCCAGTGAGGTTTTAGCCTTTGCAAGGTCGTCTTGCGTTGCTTTGAGTTCGAGATTGAGCTTGTTGATATGTTTATTCAAGCTCCCAACCTCAATTTCAAATGCAGAGGCTTGTTCGGCTTTTAATTCTTCCAATGAATTTTGATTGGCTTCCTGGAGTTGTTTAATCGTTGAATTAGAGTTAGAACGGAGTTCCTGGAGTTCCAGACCATGGGCATGAGCAGCTTCGCTCTGGAATACAAGATGAGTCAGTGGTTTTGAAGTAAGAGCTTTCGGTGAGACGTACCTTAGCGCGTTCGAAAGCCTCTTCAAGGAGCTTGGCATGTTCTGCTTTGAGTTCGTTAACTTTCACGGTATAGATAGATTCTTGCTCCTAGAAAGCAGGTTAAGCAGATATGGCAGCCAGCGACTCCGACTCACATTCAAGTTCCTTGAAACATCTTCAAGTTGAGATGAAAGTGCTGCGAGGAGATCGGCATGCGCCTTCTCCACCTCACCCAACTTCAAATTATACTGCTCCTCCTTACTGACAACGTCCTTCTTCGACTTTTCCAGGTCAATGACTGCCCCGTCGTAATCTGCCCTCAGCTTGTCGAGAGAGGTAGCAATTTCTTCAATTCGCATAACAGAGGCTTCCAGTTCCTGATCGTGCTTCAAGGACAATTCCATGAGTTTTTGGGAGTGCTCGGCGTCGTTCTTACGAGCAACATCGGCGGCAAGCCCAGCAGCGGCATCAGCATCAGACAATTTCAACAACAACTCATCGACCCGACTCTGAAGAGTATCTCGGACATCTTCAAGACCTTCTTGGGTGTCCTTTAATTCTAAAATTTCAACCTCGAGTTCAGATACTTTGTTTGCGTTCTCTTCCTTCTCCGCGATGAGGGTCGTTAAACGCGCTTGTAAATCCACCGTCGCCTCGGTCGTTTCCTTCAATTCGGCACGTCGAACTTCCAATTCCTTTACAACTTCCACATGTGCAGCTTTTTGGGCTTCAATGTCTTCTGTGCGGAGACTGTTTTCGGCTTGAGCTTTGAGGTGGGCATCCCTTTCTACGGCAGCTGCTTCCGTCATAGTTGCTACGGCTTCCGCATGCTTCGTTTCGAGATCAGTCAGCTTTTCTTTATGTGATGCCACGACAGTCTCTAGATCATTGCTCTTCGTCCGCAATGATTGAATGACCTCGTCTTGGGCCAAGTTATCGAGTTTCGCTGTAGCAAGCTTCCAAGAGAGTTAATCTCAAGGACTCCAAATGTGGAGGAGCTTCTTACCTCTTTCGTGACAGATTCAAGGGTCACCTTAACTTCGGCTAGTCGTTCTTGAGCCTGATTCAAAGCTTCTTGAGTTGCGACAAGGAATGAACCGACTGCGATCTTGTCTTCCTCTAAGGTCAAAGCGGAGGAAGTTTTTGAATCAATTTCAGCATTCGCCGAGGTCAAAGATTCTTCGAGCTGTGCAATCTTCCCTTCAAGGTCGGTCACCGCCGCCGTTTTGGATTCCAGAGACTTATTGGCTTCTTCCAGCTGTAATGTTTCATTAATCAATAAGACCAGTTGTTCGGGATTTCACACGAACCCGTTCTTTTAGTTCGTTTATCTTGCTCCCTCCCTCCTTCACCTCCTTAATGCTTGAGATCGATCCACTCGGACGCGAAGGCTTAGTGGGTGCAGCCGAAGATCGAGCGACACTGCTTGCCTTGCCAGGGGGTTTCGCAGAGCTGGATATACTCGCCCGGGAAGCTGCAGGTTTCCTCACGGTTTCCGAAACTGAGGCACGAGGACGGCCTGGCGCCGGTGTTACGATAGGGCTTCTTGTAGAGCCCACAGAGCCTGTAGGCGAGGCACGTAGAATGGGGTCCTCAGAAGGCTTTGTACTAGCAGAGGCAGAGAGTGAATGCTTGGCCAGAGGTGGGGCATTTGCCTTTGCTTGTACAACAGATATCCTACGTGTGGTGTGAGTCGCCGAAGCGGTTGGTTTGGACGATGTAGATGACGCCAAAGTTGGCTTAGGAGCAAGTGTAGGGGAAGAGGTAGTTGCCTTCTTCAAGGCTGGGGCGCTGGCCTGAATCGCTCCTCCAACTATAACTTTTGGTCTCACAAAACCCGAACCAGGTGTACCAGAGTTCAATACCTGTTGAACAAATGTCAGTGACTCATAAAATAACGAATTATTAGAGAACCTTCTTGATAGCTGGATTGCCTTTAGTTCTCGACGCTGCAGATAGTACAACTTTCTTCTTCAGCACAGGGGATGTTGGACTGGAACCAGTCGGGTCTGCTACTTGGTTTTCGGTCATGTCGCCACCGTCGTGAGTGGCGGGTCTATCCAAGTCCTCGACTTGTAAGTTATCCATTGTTCCGGCTTGGTCACCTGCCACATGTGTCTGGTTCCCGGCACTGGCAAGGCAACCCTCGTCTTCTAAGTTGAACTTTCGCCCACCTACAGATTGCATCTTCGTCGTCCTGCTAAAAAGAAGAAAACCAGAGTTATGTGGAAGAGCAAGCCTATCCAAGTGTCCAGTCAGAAGGTGTGAATAAATTTAGGCTTTTACTTCAATTTGCTATATTTATACAAACGTAAACAGACTATTTATCAGTTTCATTCCACTATTACCGCAAACAAATTGAGAGCATGTAGAGCTGGTTCATCCAATGAATTGTGATTGTATCCAAGTATAGCAACCTGTTGGTATTTTAAATTAGCTTTGTGCAAATAATGCTGCACATCTCATACCGATCCCGGTTCAACGTTGAAATGAGTTCCTGAAAACAGGGTCAATCCCGTATCCATTATTGTCATCAAAAACTGACCGAGACATAATGGAAAACCAAACCAGCGCGAGATAAATACTCGGCTGAAATGCCCGTGAGCAACAATCATGAAATCTCTCGTGTTTGTGCCCTCCTCCTTGTATTTTCTATGGTATTCGCGCACCTACGGAGATAAGTGATTTTTACCGATGCGAACAAGAGACTTCTCCCGTACCTTCTGAATGACAGTATCAACACGGTGTTGTATTTGCTCAGGAGATTCACCGCCAGGACACCTACCAATTGCATAAGTAGGGGCCAATCAACACCGGGGATTCACCTACCCATCCTTCCAGATGCTCCAATTAGGGTTATTCACTTTGATTTCAGAAGACTTCAGGCCTTCGTAATCGCCTACAATGGTCCGTTCATATCCAGATAATCGGATATGAAAAATAGTCTACCGTAATCCCATTCTTGGACCTCCTCGGTCAGGACATGATCTGGCACAATTCCAGTGTGTTTAAATAGGAGGTGGAAGGTGTTATGAGCGCGTTGACGGGGGGACACAAATACGGTGCAAAGATTCCCCGGCTCTACGACCACTTTAGATAGCTAGAATCTTGAATGCCCAAGCATCAATAACATAATGACATACATCCGTCCCCAACCAGACGGTGAGCTATCTTTGTGACTTGGTCCTCTCCCTTAGGAGTGAGAGGTATATCAGTTAAACCAGTCTAGTCTTATGGTGAGGATAAAACACGCAGATCAGTATGTTTGAACTTGCATGTCTCCTAGAATTGCATTATCAGTGAATGCACGAAGACTATAGAATTTCATCCTCCTCACCCATTTTGTGACCATTCCGTTTCTCCTTTAACCAGAATACATCAGTGAGTCTCGCAGGTGAAGAACAACTTAGCACACCATGCCTCACTAAGAACAGCCGTGGCATTGGACGAGCCATCTTCAAGTCAAAACGTCACGCCGGCCCGAAAATGTTATCATTGCGCTGTGACAATAAATATGTGTGACGAGGATCATGATGCTGGCATAATTCGATGCACTAACATGTTTGACGACTGTGAGTCTTGCGGCTCCTTACTCCACCAGACAGTATATTTATCCTTGCAGATGTTGAACACGCTATTGAAGATCACGGGAAGCAACTGCATGCAACCGTGGCACCGGTGCTGCAATATGAAGGTTTTGAACAACCTCCATATGAGAAAGACGACGCCCGTACGGATGGAGATGCTCAACTGGTCAGACGAGACATTCAAACGTGTGGAAAGGTGTATGACCTAGATTCTAGGAGCAAACCGAGTCGGTGGCACCTCAACAACCAATATTCGACCTAGGAAGGGTCCAATACGCGTTCCCTGCTCCTCTCATTTCATTCGTCGTTAGTTCCGACATGCTCGCCATGGGGTTAAACAATAATCTGATTGTGCTTATCGAATTATCCCATGCCGAACAAGTCATCAAAATCCAAATCCCAAGAAAGCCGCAGGAAATGACAATTTACAAATTGTTTATGGACCCATCTGGACGTCACATTATAATTACTTCCACTCAAGGAGAGAACTGGTACCTACATCGAACGTGGAGGAAGCCGCGGCAGCTCAAGTCTTTCAAGACAGTCATCGAAAGCGTGGCTTGGAACAAATCATTCTTGCTTTCATCAAATAATTCAACGTCAACACGAGAAATTCTGATCGGGGCGAAAAACGGAACACTGTACGAGGCGGTCATAGATGCAGTTGAGGACTTCTTCAAGTCTCACGAAAGATATGTGCAGTCGGTCTTCTCTTTACCAGAGCGACATCCTATCACTGGAATCAAATTTGACTATTACCCTTCCTCCGACCGGAAAATGGTATTGGTACTTCTCACCACCCCAACTCGTATATATCAATTTTTTGGACCTCTTGAGAAGAAGACGGACGAAGGTGGCCGTGTTTTTACTAGTCTTTTTGCGTCATATCGCGATACAGCACCGAGTGAGTTACATTACTTTTCGGAAGATTTTCGCGTCTTAATCTCTTGTCAGAGATACTCGAACTGCCTGGAAACTTAGAATATTCGGCGTTAGAGGTTTGGACTCCAAATCCAGACCAAGCGCCATCTTTGCCGAAGCGCATGGCTTGGTTAACTGGTGAGAGATCTATCCGTATGATGCACTTGTGTGCTTAAGGTTGTGCAGGTCCTGGGATTTATCACGGTTTGCTCAACTTTGATTCAACTACCGAAGACCATATAGACGGAGCAGCTCTTGTTCCATATCCTCTATTATCTGGAAGTGATGCTAGCGAAACACCTTTATCACTGAGTTTGACTGAATTTCACTTCGTCCTGCTCTACAGAGAGAGAATAACCGCTGTTTGCGTCCTAGACGACAAGACGACTTATGATGAAACCTTACCCATGGTCAGGTCTTAAATTGCATTTCGATGACAACACTTCTCATATATTTCGCAGAAACCGAATGAGACCGTTCTTGGCCTTGCTTCTGACCCAGTACGGAAGACGTACTGGGTCTTTACTGACCAATCATTATTTGAGTTGGTTGTTGGTAACGAAGATCGCGATATATGGAAAATATACCTAGGCAAGGGACAGTTTGATGTTGCCCTCCGCTATACTAAGGTATGATGGAAAGCACTTGATTTAAATCCTGTGTAATTTGATTTGCTCAGACTGCTCAACAACGTGACAAAGTCTTGATCGCACAAGCCAACGACTACTTTCTGACGAAGCGATATTTTCAAGCAGCACAAGCGTATGCACACTGTTCCGTATCCTTCGAAGAGGTGGCATTGAAATTTTTGGATGTGGGAGAACGGGACTCGTTACGTTCGTATCTAATCTCAAGACTGGAACGCACAGGAAAAACCGTACGTTTAATGATTCCACCATATCTAGCAGATCTCAGGAAGTGCACAGGACCTTTCACAACGGACAATGCTAGCATCTTGGCTCGTCGAGTTTTATCTCAGCAAGTGCAACGAACTAGATGATGTAATCGCGGCCGAGGCTGCTTCTCAGGATGTTGATAACCTGAAGGCAGAACGGATGTTGGTAGAGGATGACCTCAAACATTTCCTCGAGACATATAGGGTAAGCTTCACATGGCTCTCGTATCGGAGCTTGCCTGACTAATATTATTCGACAGAATAATTTACTCAAAGAAATGACGTACGACCTTATCCGGGGTCACGGGAGGACACATATCTATCTCTTTTATGCCACTACTATTGGAGACTACGAACGTGTCGTGGAACATTGGATCCTAGAAGAAGACTGGGTCAAAGCAATTGATGTGATCAGCCGGCAGGTAACACACATCACTATCCTGCAGCTCCAAATCTGACTTACGCTTTATCGTAGTCTAAACTTGAGCTCTATTATCGCTTTGGACCTGTTCTCATGCATCAAGCACCAAAGGAAACGGTTGATTCTTGGTTACGACAACCAACATTGGACCCCCTCCGGTTGGTCCCTTCACTTCTGCAACTTCAGCATACCATCCGCGACCCTCTTTCCCCTAACCATGTTATTCGCTACTTGAATCACGTTATTTTCGAGCAAAACAACACGTCACCAACGATTCACAACTTGCTTATTACGTTCCACGTATCACCGCCTGTCTCCTCACCCATTAAAGATGACGGTCCTCTACTCCGATTTCTCTCCACTGCACCAACGGACCCCGTAACCGGAAAGCCTTATTATGACCTTGACTACGCTTTGCGGATATGCAAGCTTGCGGGACGGATGCAACCTTGTGTTCACATATATTCGAAAATGGGCCTCTGGGAAAATAGCGTTGATCTCGCTTTGGAAAAAGGCGACTTGGACCTTGCAAAAATCAATGCCGATATGGTGGAGGATGATCAACAGTTGCGCAAGAAATTGTGGCTCAAGATAGCACGTTATGTTGTTCAAGACAAGAAAGACATAAAATCGTATGCCAGTTTTCTTTTCTGTGGCCCATGAAATCTCAAAGTTCTTCCATGTTTATAGGGCAATGAGGTTCCTTGAGAATGCGGATCTCCTGAAAATCGAGGATATTCTGCCTTTCTTCCCAGATTTCGTTGTCATCGACGATTTCAAGGAAGAAATTGCACATGCTTTGGAGGGATATTCTGCAAAGATTGATTCACTCAAGGCAGAAATGGACGAAGCAACGAAAACAGCAGAAGTCATCAAGCAAGATATCCTGTCTCTCAAGAATCGTTTTATTACGATTGATGCAAATGAGCTGTGTTCGCGCTGCCGCAAACTTTTACTCACAAGGCAATTTTACGTATTTCCTTGCCATCACACTTTCCATGCCGACTGTCTAATCAGCCTTGTAAGTTCAGTGTCATCACAAACCGCCTCTTAATAATGTTTTCGCAGGCAAAAGAATATCTACCACCCTCTGCGCTCAGAAGGATTATCACTTTGCAAACTGAGTTGATGAAAGACACGACGAAAAGTAAAGGATCCACTAGCAAAACCTTTTCTGTGACGACTGCAGAGCCACGTCTACGCGTATCAACAACACAACGGACATTGTTATCAAGTAATTTTGGGTCTATTGTCAATCCTCTTCAAAATGGGGCGAAGGCAGCTAATCTCTTGAGCCGTAGTGTCATCTCCGCAGGGGATCGACTCAGGGATTTGATTATACCAGATGCACTCGCAACACTGGTCTCGACTCCGAACTGGCTACCCGGCATTGGTAACACGAAAGCAAGTGGGAAAGAAAAATCTATCAGCGAGAGGAAACTGGAAACAATCAGGATAGAGTTGGAAGATCTTCTTTCAAGTAACTGCCCCCTTTGTGAAAACGTTGTTGCTGGACTTGATAAACCTTTTGTGGCGGAAGGAGAAGCCGATCCCTCGTGGACGTTGTAGCAATAATATGAGATTTCAATGATTAATTTTCTTAGTCCGACCCATCTTACGACGGAGTCTCGCAGCTCTTCGTGCACCCATCTGTAAGGTTTCGTGAATAAGCGCCGAGAACAAGATAGATTCACATAACTTGGTCTTTTCATCCTGAATCTTCTTCTTCTCCGCAGCAGCCTGTTTTCGTTCTTTCGTAATCTGCCTCCGGCGTTGGATTTCTGACTGTTTCTCGTCCCTCAACTCAACTTGTAACTTCTTTATTGCACGAGCTCTTTTGGTTTTCTGCATCCTATCCTCCCAGTTTTTAGTTTTGACACCAGCCGGCATGTGTGTGCGTCTTTGGTTTCTTCAGTTCAGATACAAAAACAAGTCTGGAGACATACACTGTAGCCGTCTTTTTACTTTTCCATGATTTCCCCGACAGACGACCGTTTGAAGAAGAAGTAAGAGATACAATGGGTTCGACGTCTGACATGATGGTAAGAAGTAACCAATGCCGTGGAGTCACACGTTCATTTGAATTGCACGTCTCTTGCACAACGTATGTATGTAGTTTAATTGCCTGACATCCAGTAGCAACACGCACTAAAATAACGGCATCTCTCAACGCTGACCCCCACCTCCACAGGTGATGGATTTTGGTGCAGGTATTGTTCAGAAGGAGGTTGTACATGTTTGGACCATGCACGCTAACCTGATTTGTTGCCTTTCGACTCAGACCCTGGTCATTCCGCAACGACTTTTGTCGTTGTGCAACCCCTCATTTCCCTGATATGCTTAGGTCGCTCCCTGACGACCACAATGGCCACTTGAGAAATCTCATAGATCAGCGCAACGCTCGTGCGGACGTCCATGGCCGACTTTCAGCCGCTGTGTCAGATTTTTCAAACTCCCCATCGGTATATAACCATTCTTATTTCTCGCCCAGGCCTTCAGAAATAAGCGACTCACGCCTTGGATTCGCATATTCATCTTCTGACGTCGGCAATGGTCGATACGAACCACAAACCAGCATCCTGGATCTCACCGACGACCGACGCTCGTCATATGTTTCTCAAGATTTCGACAACGCCGATTCTACATCATCAGAAGAAATGACAATCGAGAGCGAGACCACGGCTCGCATGAGCTATCTGGGTCCAAAGATGCGGGTCCATTCACGGGCCCCATGGGAGGAGGAAACATTAGAGGAGGTAGATGAGGAGAATGTCTCCGGACGTTCTTCTTTTTCACGCAGACACCCAAAGAGTATTGCATCTGCATTCTCCAGTCCGCGGCCCAGTTATGTTGGTAGTGTAGGTCGACAGAGCGAAGACTCTTCACTTTCACAACCCAAACGATCATTCGAAACCATCAATTCGCAAGTGTCATTATCCCATACGCGAGCCGCCTTATAGTGAGTCTTTCTCCAATAAATTTATTCTTTTTAAGTATCACGTCCGTTACCAGCTCTTCGACACAAGAAAACACCTCTTCGAATTCACTTGGACGCATACCAGTCAAAGAGAACTTTCTAAATAATTTGTCTACTGGACGACTTCGGGGCGAGACACTGACTTCTCGCGTTCCAAACACACCCTCACCGATGTCGAACAACCTAATTCCAACCAGTGCCAGCAGACAGCTGGCTAACAAAACCAACTCTCCTTCCTCCAGTTATGATTCTCTAGACTTCATTTCAGCTCGAAAGGCGTCTACTCATCCTTATGCAAATCCTGAGTTGATTGTATCGCACCCTGAAGGAGTCCAAAACCCACCGGGCACACCCCACACTGCAACACATTTCGATTCTGCTGTTCCAGAACCATTTCCGATGTTAAAATTTAACGCCCTGGCAAGGATTTCAATACCGGATTCCTCTGTGAACCATGTCGGGTCAAAAGTTCGAACGTCACCTATTAGAACCAGGAACATATCTTCTCCAGTCGCTGCCATTTGTTCCCCGCAAAATTTACGCCCTAGCGCAGAACGTCTTCAAGGTTGGACTGAGAGGCCATCGGCTGCTGCCTTTTCACTTATTTCCTTGGAGGAAGCAAGGGCCAAACGAATGCGAACTTCGACAGATACGGGTGCCACAACTTTGTCATTTTCAGATTCAGGAACGTCTTTCCCCCCAAACAGTGCCGACTACTCAACTTCTTCCCCATCTTCCCCACTCGCGAATTTAGGATCAAGAGCCCGTGGCAGATCCATTAGCGCTGGAGCAAACGCAAAGAATGCTCTTCACAACTTCCTTGGTCAGCAAAAATTTGGTTCAGATCCAGTGCTCAAGGAGGATTTTATCCCCGCACCCCCTCCCGGAAAGTCGCTTAAGAACAAGAAAAGCGGGTTTTTAAGGATTTTCAACAGAGAAAAGGAACTTCAAAGTGTACCACCTGTCCCTTCGATACCAGATGGAATTAGCCAATTTCAACCAAGTCAACGCTTAGCAGCGGCTAGCATGCATCGCGTGCCTGTTCCGTCTTTGTCGCAGCCTGAATTCTCAACAAGCGAGAACGATGGAAGCTCATTGCCAGTGGATAACCTGTCCACCGATGTGAAGCAGACTTCACCCTCTCTGTTCGTCAATACAACAAGCCAGGGTTCTCCTGCACGAGCAACGACATCAAATATGTCTACGCTGGGGTTACCTGCTGGTCTTCAGAGTGCACCTCCTGAAATCCCAATTCTTAAATTACGACCTGTTTCGATGGTATTCAGCGCTTCGTTTGGTGATCTCGTTCCTTCTGGTCTGTCTGAGACGGCGGGTCAAGAAACACCACGATCATGCACTCCACCTACATCAAGATATCTCAACGACACAGTCGTTAACGACGAAAACCACCCTGCCGCCAAGGCTCTTCAAGAGCAGATGATGTCGACAAAGAATACATGGCAGAGACATATCTCAGAGCTTGAGGGCCAGGTCCGTGGACTAAAGGCAGAGCTAGAGCAGTTGAAGAACAATGACGAATACTGTGACAAATGTGGCCGTGGCAAAAAATCTCCACAAGGGTCTCGGACAAGAACAGGATCATCCTCTCGATTTGTAAATCATCGAACCTAGGCAAGTCATGATAACCACCTTGTATACTTTAGCCCACGATTTGTGACGCTGATTAATGTTTGGGTATACGGTTACCTGTATTATTATTTTTTCCCTCATAGTTTCTATACTTTTGTTGTGTACCCATCCAACTAGTCCCTATTCATCTTTCATACCGCGATTGGGCTTATACTGCAACACTCCAGTCATTACTACACCCTCTTGACATTCCCCGCTCATTCATTTTCACTCCCCTTAGGCATACATTACATATATTAGTACTATACGAATGGACGGATGGACATATCTTGCTCAGGTGTCATTGTCAGCTCCAATCAACCACCCTATCCCTTTTGAAAGAACTCTAGATGCTTGACTCGAAACATCCCCGTCCGTCCGCGCAGACCCTTCACTTTGTGGAGTATCGGATCGTGGGCGGTGTCCAACCGAGAAAGGGAAACTCGCCGCCACAGTCTTAAAGGTTCTGCTCGCGAGTGCTGCAGCATCCGGTGAGCTAAGAAGTGGCGGTGCAGGCATATGAAAATCTTGCAATCGAGAACGTAGAGAGGACGGGGCTCTCTTAACTTGCCTCGTTCTATGGATGTTGTCCAGTTCAGTGTGCTGCTGTCTTCGAAGTTGTCCTGCTCGCTGAACATTTTCGGCTTCCAGTTTTCTCCATGCAGTCAAAACATCGTGGATCTTGTCTGGTGGACAGAGTTCAAGCGCATTTCCCAGCAACGCCATCTTTTTCGCCGAGTCTAAGAATTCAGACTGTCGTCCCAGCTGAAAGCAGGCGACCCAGCATACTTCAGCAGCATCCCGCGCCTTTCCATCCAATTCCATACAAGCATTTCTGAGAGACGCTACCAATCCAATCATTCGTTCGATATTCCCGTACGCACAATCAAAGTCCTCCGTCTGCAAAGCAGTGTCGGCTAACATAGCAAGTACTTTAACTTCGGCGACTGGATCATCTCTATAACCAAGCTTGTTACAAAGTTCCAAAATAACTTCAGCGTGCTTGTATGCATTGCTGTTGCTGGATAACACGCTCGAAATCAGTGAAAGTCTGTCCTTGGTCAAACGTATTTCGATAGGGGACATTGGAGTGCCATGCGAGGTCAAGACATTGAAAGAGGTAATGCGGGACGTTGCTTCAATGAATTCCTTTTCAATTCTGAGAGGGACTGAAGGTTTGGGAACGTCTAAACTGCGGCGCGCTTTAATGAAAAAATATAGAGCCACAATGAGGTTCATACCATTCATACGCGAGCTTCATGTCACCAATTTTGTAGTTTCCTGACCGGGCATTATCGTATAATTCTCGGGAGCAAGCTAAACTGACACTTTCGATCGCTTCAGGACTCAGGAATAACTCGCTGCTGGAACTATATAACATCGTTTTCGCAATGTTGACATCTAAAAGAAACATGAATGGGAAAACTTGATTGTCAAAACTAAACCACTTACCACCACTGCTCAACAGACCGTCGAGGAATATCTTCATAATATCCTCATCTGTCAACAAACAGAAGGCACCTCTGGCATTAGTATCACCACTGCCTGTCAATTTTAGCATGTCTTTTAAGAGACTTTCCCGGTCCTCCATGCCATTGAGTCGTCCTTCTTTCCCTTTCCCGCGTCGTGCCATTTTGTTGGCCCAAGTTCGTTGCTCGTTGACGTGCGCGCTGCTTTGTAAAAACCAGCGAAGTGGGGCCGGGACATGCCACTTAGACATGATTTCTCCAGATTCCAGGTGGCAATCAAGTACGTCAAGTGCTTGAGACAATACAGTGAAAGACAAAGGTTCGAAAAACTTGAGGATGTCCTTTGGTGAAGCCGTTGGTTTGTCGGTACTTGGTGTGACAAACGCCGCCAACGAGGTCAACGTAGCTTCAGTAAAGGCTGCGTAGCTGTCGTCATCTTTGGAAAACTCCCATACAGGCAAGCACTCAAATATACCACTCATCATATCCCACTTATCCAGACTGGGATTTCCATATAGACATGCGAGGGCAAGCCGCGACATGTCCTCGTCATTTTTAATGAGTCGCTGTGCAGCTGGAAGAGTTGGTTTAGATGCTTCAAATATTGCCAACACATTATCGAGGGAAGTCGTCAAAATATAGTCGTGGATAATGCGTGCATGAAGCAACGGGTCAGGGTGCCCAGCTCGTTCTGCCCTCGCTTCGATGACATAAAGATAAGGCATTACCAGACGCCAAATATCTGGAACCAGGGCTTCCTTTGTTGAAAATGCCAAATAGGCCTCGACAACAGCCATTGGTTCCATAGAATGCCAACGCGCGAGGGTCCAATCCTCTTGTAGTTCTTTCCCCTGTGGTGCGTCGTAAACGAGCCGTGACATGAGACTTAGGTCTTCACCTAGTCCGTCGAGAGATGGTGCGCCTTGAGACGCGCCATGTTGAACTAACGCCAGGGCAACATTAATCATTCCAGTAGCTGAAAGAATGACATCAACACGATTCTTGTACCATGTCGACAATTCCATAGGCGTTAGTGGATCCAATACGGGAAAATAAGGTATCGAGTTCGCCGAATCACTGGATTTGGGTGGGGGTATATAGAATTTCATGAACGCCTGTCGAGTTTCCGGAAATTCCACAAAGTCGAGTTCTGGTCTCCAACCGTCTTGAACCGGGACCATCTCAACATTTGTATCATGGTTCAAGGAAGGCAATACGCCACGACAGATTGATGGGTCCATACATTCAGGAATACATCGTAAAATTTCGAAACGTGATGGCCAGAGAACCGGACCATGTCGTCGTAAAAGTATTTGGAGAGCATTTATAGCTGTTGCAGACGCAACTTCGCAAGCCGACCACAGCAGATCATTTCGAAGAAATTCGGAAAGAAGGATTGGATGAGGGTCGGAGGAACGTGTTTGGGTGGTTGTCGTGTCGGTCTTGTTCGTCCAAGGATCGTCCTCCCATTCTTCCGTCCCTTCATCAAAATCGAGTTCCGACTTCTTTGGAAAGACCTTCTCCATCTCAACGTACGTGTTCAGCCTGTCGAGGCGTCGGAGAAGGACTGAACGCAGGAAGCATACTTGAGCGTCTTCTTGGGTGTTTTCGAAGTGAGAAATGAGTGCCTCTGTATCGTGGTTTGCCAGAGCAACTATGCTTGTAGATTGTTCAACGACGTGGTCAGACCGTGAGATTCCAAGGTCAAGTAGGGCACGCTGCACACTTGGCTTGTCCACCACACAATCAACGCAGGCAGAGATGACCCAGAGGTCATTGTCCACTTGTCCGAGTATGTGCTGTATGTCGTCGGTTGTAACGTTGTGTTCATCCAATTCCAGCCACTGTTCTGCCATGAGAGTAGTAATGAAGTGATGGACTCGAGTCTGACACGCATAAACCACCTGTATAAATAACCAACTACAAGTAAAGTACTTTTTTATCATTGTACATCCTATATAATAATAGAAAATGTCTCTAAAACAGTGTGTCCTAATAATGAAGGTCAGCAAACGGAGAATTCGCAGCCGTCAATAGATAACTCGCTTCATCACGAAGGTATTCTCCTACGTCACTGTCATAGGGATGAGATAAAATCAGCAAGAGTAGACAGAAGATCGCACGCTTGATGGAAAACGACGATCGCGGTAGGATCCAATTTTCTTGTATCAACTGTAGACCTTGCAGTAACACCAAAGCCCTTTCAAAACGTGAGGCGTAAAAAGTACAGCACCACCAACTACGCACCAGAGGGATGTCATTCATATTATAAACGACCACACCTTGGTGTTCTGGGGTATCCTCCGTTACCCGACCCAGATGTGCCTTTACGACGTGGTTTCCATACAGGAAAGGCATCTCACCGTTTGGTTTAATCCATACCTAGTAGCAATACGTTCAGAATATGGGGATCATATTAACGAAAGCATTAACCTTGTATTTGGCATATTGAGCTAGAAAATCAAGAGCAGTAATGTGCAACTTGAATTTGTGACTTTTACTGAATTTCCCGAAACATGTTCCGAGACTTGCAAGATTGGGTCGTGCAACAGATATACCAAGACGCATCGAGGATTCGGAGACATAGTATACTCGATCTTTATGTAGCCTAAAGCAATGTGGCTCGTCTGGCCTGTCAATAAGATGAACAAGATTCCTCCCCTGAAAAGTTGTGAAATCAAGTTCTCATCTCCACAGACGTAACGTACAATGTAGTTTGCAAGTTTGGTAAACACCGCTTTCGATTCTTCTTCTGTTAGAGGCCGCATATTCTGTACAAGAGAGTGGTAAAAGATTGTGAAGAAACTCGATGACGTAAGCTAGTTTTCAACTCCTTCAACCTTATAAAGGTCACTATCTACTGTAGATTGTTCGCTCGGCTGTCGGTGTTGAATAGCTGCAGGGTTCGCTTTGCGTCTGAAATTGAATGGTAATATTTCGTCAATCCAGCTTAAGAAACCATCTGATGGTCCGTTTTGTCGAACTAGGGATATCAGGCGGAAAGCGAGGTAGAAGTAGGAACAGGCTGCCGTTATTACTGCAGCAATGAACACTGAGGCGACCAAGGTGAAAAACAGAATACAAACTAGACGGGAGTCAGGAGCGCTGTAATCTGCTTTGAACGTCAACAGCTTACAAAGGGCAAATATAACCGCAAAAGCCGCAGACAACGAAATGACCAAGGCAATAACGAGGGTCCATATTGAGGCAGTACTTGTCAAAACGGTGTGAGTCTACACAACCGTCTGGACGGGATGAATACGCACAGAAAAGCCAGAGCGGGGAGGTAGCTGAGTATGGCAAGAGTGGCAAGGAACGTCTGGAGGCAATGCAAACGAAATGCTCAGAAGGTATTGGGTGCCTGGTTATTAGAACTTACTGCCAAGATAGGGCGCTCTTTAAAGGTCTCGAAAAATGACCTCAAAGCTGGCCGATAAATATCATTTTCGAACCTGGTTAGTCGTTGAGGCACAACTAAAGGGCATGCATGGATTGCGGCTACATACCGATTGGTGTATAACCTAACAGTGGAGATAGCCTGATTAAATTGGGTGGAGAGCTCCTCCCTTGGAATTGACGCCTGCATGAATGTTTCTACTTCGTCGTCTGTTTTCGTCATGGCGGGGAACTGAGGAAGTCAAGACCAAGAGTCAGGGGCATCACTGACGTGCCGGGCCGTGCCGCCACCTAGTAGTTAGTGCATAACCAACATGACTGCACCTTCGTTTTCTTCGTTTCCTCCCTCGTTCTCGTCTTTCCCTGAATTTGACTCTGACAAAACTGGCGCAAGGGGTGATGACAAGAAGAAACGAAAGAAACATGAACATAAGAAACGTCATAAATCGACTCGCAGCAGAGAAACCTCTCGAGAAAAGGAAAGAGAAGATGCGTCAACTAATGACACACTAGTGGATCGAATCTTCTATTCTGATAGAAGGGGTGATTTCCTGAACATCCAGTTTGGCGGGTTACACATCGGCGACGTCCCCAAATACCGTCTTGTTGACAGTATGATCCAGTCACTTCTCTGTGGAAACAGCTAATGATGTTTAGACACCAGGAATGTACTCGGCCTTTCTGGCTTTATGATCCACCGAAGAGCATCACAGGGTGTAGAAGTCGGTCGGAGTGGGTACAGCAGGGTAAGTGATAAGCAGCTTTTGGTGTCGTCTTCATTAATCACAGTTGAAGATGTTGAGTCTTACTGATCCGGGGACACGTTCTTTGCTCAAGAAGAATCCTGAAAGACGACTGAAGCGTTTGAAATTGTTGAAGCTCGGCGACGAGGAAGACGAAATCATTCGTCTACCGCTTGGTAGTAGAAGTTCTAAAATGCCAGAAGACTCATATCGGTCTATTACAAATGATCCCAACGCCAGCGATTCATCCACTCCATCTTCAGAAAATGAAGCGTCGAGTTCGGGTAACGATGACAATCCTTCCCTAACTGCTCACCAGGAGACTCTGAAGACGTTGGAAGAGGATATCACCTCTAATCCAGGCAGCGTGGACAAGTGGCTCGCGCTACTTTATCAGACTTTGGCGTCAACCCCGACAACCTCCAAAAATGCCACCAAAGTGCGATCAGAAATCACTTTATCCGTTCTATCCCGTGCCTTGGCTGTATACCCTGGTAATGCGAAGAACAAGATCCTGCGAACTCTCTATTTGAAGGCCTGTGAAGAAGTGTGTCAAGAGGATAAACTCAGAGCAGAGTGGGATGAAGCATTCAAGGATGGGGACATTGAAATTCTTATGGAGTGGTTAGAGTGGCAAATCAGGAAGGGGCTTGGTGGTTTGGATGGTCTTGTAACATCTGCAGTTAAAGTTCTGGATCGCTTGGGAAGGGAGGCAGACGAGAGTACTAAAGTCAGAATATTTTGGCGTATTGCCTTCGCAATCAGAAGCGCTGGTCAGCCTGTCATTCCACTCGAGAAAATTTGAATTCTGACCTGATTGCACAGGATATGCCGAAAGAGCGATGGCCATGTTTCAGACACAGGCAGAACTGTAAGTCATTGTTGCCCTTATTATACTTATTGCTAACCAAATCAAGGATGTTCAATATACCCCTTGAATTGTTGAAGGTGCCATTCAATACCCGCCTAGGCAAGCTCGAGGAGTTCTGGGATTCAGAGGCTCCTCGATTAGGAGAAGACGGCGCAAGAGGCTGGAAAATATGGTATTCATCCAAGCCTAACCAAGTTCCTCCTTCAACACCTTCGCTGCCTTCCTGTCGTCCAGATTTGGATCCCTTTCGAAATTGGGCAAAGCAAGAAGATCTCCTTGATTCCAGAATTCTGCTACCTTCGAGATCCGACTCCGACACTCCTGACCCACATTCCACTGTGCTCTTTTCTGACATACGCCCTTTGTTGTTGGACATCCGCGGTCGCCGTGCCATGGAAGGCTTTAGGTTGGCGTGGTTGTCTTTTCTCGGACTTCATTTGCCTGGATTTCATCTTTCTACTTCGTCAGAGATGGACTGGGATGACAGATGGAATCTGGAGTTTCTGACGAAAACCCATGTGTTGAACTCGATATTCCCCTCCGACGGATTCCACACACCGTTGATGACCGATGCCGTGGCTGGGGTGATTATCGGCCGAGAGAGGCAATACAGCAGTCCATTTGGACCCGTGCATTGTTGGGGGCGTGGTGTGTGTGATGTCCTGGATTTAGCTTCTGCAGTGCCTGGTAAACCCCAGCGAAGGGGATTATGGTCGCAAAGCGATATTACAGAGGTTGATAGTAATATTGTGAGGCATATCTTCTCGTCAATTAGGATGGGAAAAGATGATGTTGAGTGGGACTCATTGGCTCTTGCCTTTGAATTGGCGGATAATCCAATGAGGTATTTCTAATTCTTTTTGCTGGTCTCATGCTCACGATTCTTTTTAAGCGCTTCTAAAAAGTCGAAAGAGCTTCTGTCAACTAGTCAGGATTCCTTCGGGCTGTGGTGTTTGCACGCACAACTCGAGAGATTGCGCGGGCGATTGGATGAAGCTCGCAAGGTCTACCAAACTATCCTAATTTCCTCTCATCCGGACAACTCGCAACCCTACATAAGCCGTATGTGGTGGAATTGGGTGGAGATGGAATGGTTGGCAGGAGGTGAAACACAGTCATTAAATGTTGTGCTGAAATCTGTCCGGTTGGAAGGATCGAATTCCGGAGTGACCATACTGCGGGGGAAGCGTTTATTGGACGATCTGATTGACTCTACTGATCTGACCAATTGGAAAGACTTGGAGGCTTGGGTTCGGATGCGTGCCTTACTAGAATTGCTTACTGGATCACCCTCGTCGGCAATCGCGGTCGTGGACAAATACCTGTCTGGTGCTAAATGTGGCTCCTTCCATGAATCATTGACTACTTTTGCATTATTAATGCTATATTACCATGGGGTGACCCTTCGAAACTCTATGCCGCCTTCTATCCTCAGAGAGCGCGTGCATGCGGCATTCGAAGTGTACCCAAGCAACTCGATAATTCTAGGCTTGTTGTTGGAGTCTGAAAAGGGACAAGGTGTTTGGGGACGACTGCGGAAAACCCTGAGTGGAAACGATAGCAAGGCAAAGGATGTAACAAGAAGGATAGAGGAGGTTTGGATTGCAGCTTGGGAGAAGGGCCGATGGGTTGGTGAGCTCGAGCGAACGAGAAATGGTTTAGCAGCGGCCGTTGAACACGAACGGTATGTGATTAGCTAATTAGCCAAAAAATTCTAACGTGCAAGGAACAGGACTCGCTCGAGTTCAATCATTTGGAGAATTTACATTGAATTTGAGATACGGGCTGGTAACCTCCAGCGGGCAAAGAGCTTATTGTTTCGAGCTATCAGAGAATGTCCGCTGGTCAAAGGTGTGTGCAACGAAGTGCTCATCGTATCGCGGGGATAATGAGATATGATCCAGGAATATATTTGCTAGCATTTGGGCGACTTCGCAGTGTCTTCACAACACACGAACTGAGTGCTCTGGCAGATACTATGGCTGAGAGAGGATTGAGGTTGCGCCAAGAGCTGGATGAAGTACTGGAGGACATGGACGTTGTTGAAACCAAGACGCGGGATGACGTGAGTGACGATGAAATTGAGCACAATGCAAAGGAGTTGAAACGACTGAAACCGTATTGACCTGGTGATGAGTGACCGTGACTGTTATATACTTTTTGACAATCAATGTTTATTCTTCCTTGATTCGAACTTACTTCGTTCAGACTTCGTTCTAAGCAATGGAAACCTCATGGCTGAGACAATTTCAGCCAGCTAATCTTCCAGACGACATCACGCCATTTCGTCGTCCACTTCTTATTGGGGCTGTAAGTATGACCCTCGTGATTTGGAGTCTGTCTCTCAACTCCACGCGATCGAAGCATTGTCGGGTAGTGGTGAGCTTGAGTTGTCCCAAACCCACCCCATCATCGAGTTCTGGTTGAGTTTGCAAGATGCCCAGTTTGCTGGCGAGATGGATGGATTCCGAACATCAAGAAAGAGATGTACGCATCCTGACAGCAAAAATAGACACTACATCCAGTATGTTCTTGACTATCATGCCTGTATTGCTTGAACTTTCACCTTGCATAGAGACTGTTGACTCGGAAGGCAAGATTACTGATCGGTGGCCGTCTCTCAAAACTGTCTGGTTCATGCGGATAGAGGCCCCGAAGACGCCGAGAGAACATGGTGCCGTTTTCACACTGACAATGGGAGTATGCACGCCAACTCACCAGCGAATATCAAATGATCCTTACCTTGCCACCACCCCTTACAACCGTGCTCACAAGACTGCTCGCCATTACCTTTGCGCACGCTGTATTCATCACCTTCAACACTTGCGCTACCTCGTTCCACGCTGTCTGGATTATTTATTGAACACCTTGTGGTGGCAGGTTCAGTAGAGTTAATTGCCTTCTTCGTAAGTTGTCTTCTCTTGTTCGCTTATGCTCCTAATCTCCCTTTCCAAGCACCAATCCATTACATTATTTGATAATCAAGGAGCAATAGTCTATCCAATAGCTATACGTTCTCGATGCGGTGGAAGAATACCTCAAATGGCTAGATTCGCAGGACAGAGGCGAGCCCTGGGTCAACCACTAAGATCCTGCGTTCTGGCCACCCACTCACTATTTCCAAATTCTTATCCTGACAATCAGATGGTCACCATGTATAGTGTTTAAGGCGGAGATGGCAGTCGTTTTTTTTAAATACACGGCACTTGATTTTGGCCTTATACAGAGCATCCGACTCGCAATCCTTCTATTGTTGAATATTATCCACCGGTTCGAGAAGACAGGAGCAGGAAGTTTGAATTGTGCGCTCATCGAAACTAAGGGACAGCAGCACCTCCTGCTTGACTTCTTTCAAACTCCGCCAATATAATTTCAAAGTCCATGATGATGATGTACTTGTTTGTCTATACTCGTGCATGAGGTGGTCTTCTGTTTCTCCCTTCAGACATATTTCGCCTGGTTGGCCCTTTGGCCTTCGCGAATTTCGCCATTTTCGACAAGCATTCCCTTGATACGTCTCAGTTTCTCCACACACTCTCTTTCAACGTGTTTCCAGCTTTGCATTCGCCCTCTGACTCCATCTTCAAATTTCTTCTAATTCCTCGTAAACGATGACGGCCGTTCCAGCACCAACGCTCGTGCTACCCAGAGAGGAATGGCCAGACACCGATTTTGATTTACCAGAGGGCGCGGCAATTCCAGCGCCATCCGATAAAGAAGAGGAAGATTGGGACTTAGAAATGGATCTGGGTAAGACGGGCGGCTCAAAGCCGAGGTCTCTCAGCGCGATTTTGGCCAAGAGATCTGAGGCGACTCCCTCAATTTTATCCATGATTAACATCCGTCCTCCCATTCAAACTGCTGTCGTCGAAGACGACGACGAAGGTGTATCGACCATCAAGGCTTCCGCATCAACGATTACCGCTAGACCTGTGGCAAAACCAACAGTCGAGCCTGTTGACGAGGATTTCGAAGACGCGTTTTCCTTGCCCACCGAACTTACCCAACTCTCCTTGGCACCTTTATCACTCAGCCACCGTGCATCAAAGAATTCGCTCGAATGGGGCGAGAAGGACAACTCTTCATCTTCTCAGTCTTCAGACACTTACTCTACTCTTGGGTTTGCTGAGGCTTCATCCTCGTCGAATTCAACATCGTCAGCATCTTTACCGGACACCGAAACCGAAACCGAAGAAGATGAGGATGAACTCGAAGGCGTTGTTATTCCATCAGCTCTATTTGAATCTGGGCACAGCGCTTCTCAGCTCAAAAAGATTCTCGAATGTAAGAAAATCACTCGACCCAAAGACAATTCCTGCAAACCTAGCAAAATCGACCCAGAGGAGGATTTCGAGACAGGCCTTGTTTTCGATGACGACGTAGATCTTAGCCCAAGTCGCCTTATTCTCAACGCCCACCAATCCCAACGGTCTGCAAATCACAGCAGCATATCTATCCATAAGCAGTCTGTCCTTCGTCCACCATCAAGGACAAGACTGCTGCGGTCTAAGTCTCCTTCAATTCCGCCAACATCATCTGTCAAGCAATTACAGAAAATCCGTTTGTCGCCCTCTCCCCCACTTTTTCCTCCACCCCGTTCTCAGAACTTCCAAGCTTTGGCATCAAGCTTCCAGTCTACGTCTCCCTCACCAGCACCGAGCAGCGACCTTCTAAGCCCGAAACCTGGAAGTCTGAGGGCCCAGAAATCTTGCACGGGCCTAAAACCCCCAAGCCCTCCGTCTACGAAAAGGTTGACCCGGAAAGCTTCCTTATCCTCGCTGTTTGACAACCAGGCCCTAGCATCGTCCTCGACTACCCGTCCCGCGGAAACAAAAGCCGCTAGGTACGAGGAGCCCACTGCGGCTTCTCGTGCAAGATCTCATAAAACCTCCACAAGCCGAATCCATGACTTCAAAGTACCTCCTACGCGACCATCCACCCCATCTTCAAACACCGCTGCCCTTCGCTTAACAATGCCCACTCAATCGCGTCTCAGATCGCGACCTGCCCTCTCCCAAATTTTCGGTGCTCCGGGGCCTAGTCAGGAGTCACCTGTGCCACGAGCCCCATCTCCGCTTCTTCCAATGCCCCCTTCGAGTTCTTCGTTACAAGCACCTACTATTTCCAGCAGTCAAACCCAACCCACCCCTCTAGCTCCTAAACTCCTTCGTCGACCCAAACGCCCGCGGACGTATGGCGATGGTACAGAGCTAGATAACATTGAAGACCTTCCAACTGATCGTGACAAGGAAGTGCGGTATAGAGTTCAACCAAAGGGTTATGGAAATCGAATACCGGGCGCTACATACCCTTCAAGGGCCGTAGAAAAGAGCAAAACAATGGACAAAGGGACAGCGAGGAGAAAAGGTAAATGGGAAGGTGCTATCTCGCAAGGTAAAATATTTGGAGTTTTATGTTGAATCTTCACTCACTCATCTTCAGAGCCACCAACTCTTTCTCATGCTCTGTCAAAAAATACGCTGAGACGGTCCACCACGAGAATTGGCGCTCCAGAAGTGGCTCCAGGCATTGAGTGGAGTCCGAAGAAGAAGAAGAAGAAACCTACGCCATCCCCATCTGGTACCAAGAGGCCGACACTAATTCGTAATCTAGGAGGGCCATCAGGCTCCAAAGGTGAGTTGACTCTTCACACAAGATTTTCTATCGGCTCAATGTCGACAAGTCGTTGGAGAGATGAAGTGGAACCCTCAAACTTTGCGTTGGGAGGGCAACGAACAAATCCTTCGCGATTTTGATGCCGCCATTGGAACGTCGACACGACCAGCATTAATCACTCATTTAACTGCTTCCTACATTGGTGCATCTGGCGGCTCCTCGAGTGCAAGGGTAGTGGGTAATATGGTGTTTGATCCTTCACGTATGTGTTGGATATCGACTCTGCCACCAGAACAAGATGAACCAGATGTGTTCGCTAACCTGGCTGATGATGAGGAAGATGAGTGGGACCAAAAGGGGGCTACAATCCGTGCCAACGCGCCGCGCGTATCGAATGTCAGTGCCACTAGCAATTCATCCGACGCACAGACAGAGCGATCAAGTCCTGCTCCTAGTCATTCAAGGACAATGTCCGATTCAGGTAGTGACCGAGGTTCACGGGCATCGATGGTTGTCTGTGACATTGATGATGCCTTTGTTTCAAGTTGTCGCAGAGCCGAGGAGCGACATCGAGTGGAAATGAAAGGTTGGAAGACATCCACTTCACAACGAGACCCTTCTCTTGCCTCGGATCGTTCTTTTCTGTATGAGATCAGGGCACTTGCTACGCGCCAATACTGATGCACAAGACATTCCTGTTCTTTTATTTTACACTCTGTATTATTTCTAGTATCTTCTCTTTTCAGCAGTTGATTCGACACTCATTTGTATTTCTTTTCTTTTCATGAATCACCGGTTACACCCGTGAACAACAAACATTCCCTCTACTTTATGTGTGACTTGCTATCTGAAACTCCTCCAGGACATGGTCATATTGCAATTTCGATTCATGCTGGACAGGCCGTTCTCTCGACATTGTCTTCAAAATATCCATTGAAACTTCTTTCCCCTTACATCCATGACAAAACGGCACTGGTCTATCTCATGACCTATGGGGGTGGGCTTGTCGGGGGCGATGAGATCGTTGTCGATGTGAAAGTGCAATCAGGAGCGAGACTTCTATTGCTATCCCAAGTCTGCTTTCCTGCTACCCTGACACTTTACTGTATTAATCTTTTTCCTAGGGAACTACGAAGGTATTCAAGGCTCGTTTTGGAAAACGACTGGCCTCAATTGAACCGAATATTAGCACTGCTATCGAAAGCCAGATTTCCACAACTAGTCAAAATCTCTGCTTTCATGTCGCTGCAGACAGCATACTGCTTCTCCTCCCAGAGCCCGTTACATGCTTCCGTCATGCATCTTATAAACAATATCAAAAGTTTTACCTGGAAGACTCTGCATCCGCCATAATCCTTGACTGGATTACCTCTGGTCGTATGTCCATGGACGAGGAATGGGCGTTCTCGCGGTATTACAGCGTGAACGAGATATTCCTGCAGGAGAAAAGAATAGCAAAGGATGTTTTGCTGCTTGATGACACCGAACCTGGCGAGGGCATTCCTTCTCGACCTTTGTCAGAGCGCCTTAAACCTTACTCGTGCTATGCAATGCTATTTCTGCACGGACCACATCTACTTCCCGTAATCGCGACCATCATGGGATGCTACAATCAGATCACGGTTTTCAAGACCAAGGTGCCTGCTGGATTAATTTGGTCTGTCAGCCCTGTTGACTCTGCCAAACTGGGGATTGTGGTCAGAGTGGCTGGTGTTGAGACAGAGATTGTAAAAGAATGGTTAAAAGAAGCTTTAGCTGGCCTCGAAGCAATAATTGGGAGAGATGCCTACAAAAGGGTCTTTCCTTAGCCCCAGAACCGCACTTCCAGAATCCACACTTTGTAAGTGAATTTCTATCTGGCTAGATTACCAACTGAGCAAGATATATCAGGTTCGCTGTAGGTCGACCCAACACGCGGGACCTGCTCTAGTGATAGGTGCACAATGTTATTGCAGTTACATGACTGCTGAACCGTTATCAAAAACATTCATAAACTCGTGGAATATTCGAAACGAAGCCAACGGGATATTTTGCGACTAATCAAGTAATAGATAGAGCAATATTAGAATGAACATTGCGAATGATTACTCCCTGATTAAACCTCTAAAAAATTAACCTATCATCTAGAGCTTTACTGATTGGTACTGGCATTGGTTCGGAACCCTCGACCTCTGTAGGGGACGAAGGTTCTAAGGGTGGTGGTGCGCTTTTCTCTCCACGATTTTCATCGAGCCACTTGTCCATATCATCTCGCGAAGTGAATGGTCGTTTCCCGAGCAATTTGACCATGTCTTCGCTGCAAAGGGATCAGCAATTAGACGGTGCAATAAGAAAAAGGACACACCGAGTGATATTCTCCTTTTCAAGGAGTAGTTTTGCAACTACTTCTACATCCTCACGATGGTCGTTTAGAAGTTCCCGGGTACGCTCGTACGCAGTATTTATCATCTTACGGACTTGCTCATCCAGCATTTCTGCCGTTTTCTCACTGAAGGGCTTTGTCCAACTTTCCCTCGTCGCACGGTCGCCACCATAGCTCACGGGCCCAATGACATCGTTCATCCCATAATTAGCACAGGCCTCAAAGGCCATTCGAGTGATTTTCTGGAGATCGTCCTGAGCCCCGGTTGTAATATTTTCTGCCCCGAAAAAAATTTCTTCTGAAACGCGACCACCCAAAGTCATGCAAATTCGGTCAATTAGCTGTGGAGTCGATAGAAGATAGCGATCAGGGGGTAGATACTTAAAATGACGTCAATTTAGCAACGGATTTGAAACAACGAACAAATTACCTGCGCATATCCTAGAGCACCTGCCCCTCGGGGGATAATACTAACTTTCAGGAGAGGATCAGCATGTTCAAGGAACCATCCGCAGACTGCGTGACCAGCTTCGTGATAAGCCACCGTTTTCTTTTCCTCTGGGCTCAAAACACGACTCTTCCGCTCTAAGCCAACGATTACACGTTCAATAGCCGTCTCGAAATCACAATTTTCGACGAAATCCGAACTTCTCCGAGCGGCACGAAGTGCGGCTTCGTTGCAAACATTAGCGACATCGGCACCAGAAAAGCCTGGTGTGAGGACAGCGAGTTTTTGGGCGAGGGATTCGATATCAGATTTTATGGAAGGTTCTAGACGAAGTGGTCTGAGGTGAACAAGGTAGATCCCTTTACGGCCGGAGACGTCGGGTCGGTCAATAGATATATGCCTATCAAATCGACCGGGGCGCAGGAGAGCAGGGTCGAGGACGTCGGGTCTATTAGTCCCAGCTAACACTACGATGTGTTCGTCGGTGCCAAAGCCATCCATTTCAACAAGGAGTTGGTTCAATGTTGACTCGCGCTCATCATTACCACCGAATGAACCTCCTTTTCCTCTCGATTTGCCGATGGCGTCTATCTCATCAACGAAGATGATGCAAGGAGCGTGCTTCTTGGCCGACGAAAAGAGGTCACGAACACGGGATGAACCCACACCAACGAACATCTCAACAAACTCGGAACCGGAAACCGATAGGAAGGGAACAGATGCTTCGCCTGCAGTCGCCTTTGCCAGAAGTGTTTTACCTGTACCCGGAGGACCGGAAAGGATGGCACCACGAGGAATCTTAGCACCCAGCTTCTCGTATTTCGTGGGGTCCTTCAAAAATTTCACAAACTCCATGATCTCCTCCTTCGCCTCGTCCATTCCTGCTACATCCTTGAATTTGACCTTCACATCTGTATCCTTATTGAACATCTTCGCCCGGCTCTTGCCAATATTAAAGATGCCACCTCCTGAACTGCCCGTACTCCGCCTCGATATCCAGTAGAGTACGCCAATAAGAAGGAGAGTTGGGGCGAAATTCAGTAATGCGCCCACAGAGGATATTTCGTCCTGGTATGAGACAGGTATGCGTTCGGAACTTGGGATTCCGAGTTCATCCTGCGCTAGCTCGAGCTTTCGCTCGAACGCGTCGACACTCCCTATCGAAAAGTAATATTCTGCCACTCCCAAATGATTCGGCGTTGATCCAATTCCGTTCGATCGGAGTTTGACACGAACTTGGTGCTTGTTAACAACAACGAGATGATCGACAAGTCCTTTGTCAAGCAACGCTGTCCTGAATTCTTGCCAGGTTATCTCTTTTGAGTGAGATGATGTCGAACTGGACCACGCAATATAAGCAGTTGCTGAGGCAAGGAGCCAAGCAAGCTGGGTGTTGTTGAAGCCATTATTACTCGGTGGTAATTGATCATTCCGACGTTTGTCGTTCCGGTGTCTTTCTGGTTCCTGGTCCTGGGACTTGGAAGAAGAGTCCTGCTGCTCTTGTGTCTTCCTCTTGTCAATTTGTTCATACTGCTTGAAGAAACCCTCCAGAGCCTTCGGTAATTCAGGGCCTTTCTGTCCGCCATCTTTCTTAGAGTCGGATTCCTTCAACGGATCCGGCGACTGTTGTTCTGGACGTTTAGGATTCGAATTTACGAGTCTCCTAACTGCGAGTCGAGGTGTCCTGAGACGGGTAACTGCCCTAAGAGATCGTGAAAGCATGTAAAGGATGTAAACCAAGGCTTCCGGACTCAAGCCCGAGTTTCAGATCACGTGCTGGCAAAATGCGTAAGGCGACGGCAGATGGCCGGACCGCAATTCCACAAGCGCCAATCAAATCTGACCAAGCAATTCGACGGCGCTTGCACAACTTCTGTCACATTGCTCTACGTAATAACATTCACGCTTCATACAGTATTAATGCCATCTTCAATATCATCAGTGTCCGACACCTCAAATGCACAACAAAATTGATCCTTTCCTAAAAGAATAAATCCCTTCCCATCAGGTGCCCAGCGTAAATCTTTTGTTTCGAACATTTCTGAGCATAGAAACAATATGATAAGAGAGTGCCCCAATTCCAAGAACGACGACCTACTCGCTGGTACACCGATGCATTCAGCCATCTCTTCTTCTTCGCCAGACTCTCCTTGCCATTCGTCACTCCATATGTACACGCTTTGTATTCCACAGCAGAGGCATAGACTACCTCTGCGTACCGGATTCCATCGAGCTTGCAAGACTGGTTGAGAGTGCAAAAGTACCGTCCTCAACTTGGGAAGACTAGTCTCACCCGCGGAGGGAAAATCGAAGAGGAATATTGCATTGGGAACATTTTCTTTTGGATGCCATAAAGGACTGGAAGCCAACCGCACAGCCAGGCACTCACCAAATCGCGCCAGTAGGAGGGTCCCAGTCAGATTCCAGTCTAGTTGGATGAGCCCACTTTTCGGATGAGATGTTGTCAAATCAACCCGAAGTGTATTCAGTGATTGAGATCCGTGTAAACGTTCGTCTTTAAGTATGTTAGCGGAATGTGGCATCTAGAATAAGCAATTTCACATGTCAGGAATCCACGACCCTCCGTGGTTTCTAGCCATTTCGAGGGCTCTCGCCACACCTTCTATTGGCACAGTGAGGAAGCGGTCGTAAACCAGAGGACTTAATATGGACAAACGACAGTAGATCCGAGTCTGGTAGATAGCTCTAAGGTGAATACCTCCGACCAACTCAGGCTATCCAGAATATGAATCTTGCCACAAATTAGAATTAGAATGTGTAGACCAAGGTCGGTGCGTACCTTGTCATCCCAGCCGCCAATGGCTAGAAACATGCCACTTGGATGCCAGGATACCTTCCTGATGCCAAAGCCAGGCTCAGGAGTAGGTGAGAACGTTGTCAAAAGATCACCTGCGAGAGTAACGACGTGTAGTTTGTACTAACGAAAGTGTCAATTCCCAGCCGAAAAGACGTAGCTAGATTACCCACTTCTAGTGGACCGTCCCACACAGCTACATGGTTTCCTGTTGGAGATAGGGCGAGTGATGCGAAGGACGTCGTTGGCAGAGGGAAGTGCTGAGAATTCGTCTGATCACAACCGTCAGCAAGAAAGTTGGGATACGCACTCTGACCAATCGATAGGATTCCGAAGCATCATATACTCCGAGGGTGTCCTTCGACTTGTGCCTCTCTGCCAAAATAAAGTATCGACCATCAGATCTGAACGCATATCCTGCTATTCATGAGGATGAGAGACTGGTCACGAGTTGAAAGGAAATGACCTCTGTCCGGGTGTATTGGAAACTGAATGTAGGTTGCTGTGCCGGTCGTGATTGACCATAGAGATACTCGCAGCTTCAATGGAATTCAATGCTTAATAACTTCGTGTGAATAGTTCACCTACACCCCACTCAGAGAAGCAAACAACGGTACGTCCATCTGGCGCCCATTCGGCTGATACAAGACCTGAAAGTGATTAAGCACACAAGACTACTCGGCGAGATGGCGACGATCACCTTCTGTGCCAGCGTCGATGCGACCGCTCCAATCTTCATCGCGTAGTTTCAGGAGATGTACGACGCCTTGCTTCGCGGATGCTGCTAGGATATACTCCGAATCACAGGACCAGCCAGTTTGTATAATAGAGTTCCCTGATTCTGATGAAGTCCCGGAATGGGGTTTTGGATGCCTGGGTTTATTGGAAGTAAGTATGGCATGCGACGGATTCTGTGTCGGGTCCACAACCCAAGTTCGAGTGATTTGAAAAGTGTCTGTCCGACGGACGACTACTCTGTCCCCTATTGCGGTTAGGACGAAGTGTGCTCCCGGGCTGAAGTTGACTAGGGACAACGACTGTCGGTAGATTTCTGTGAAATCCATGGTGATGTTATATATTTAGGCTGTCGGTCCGCTGAATGCTATTCACACGCTGCGTTTCTTAACCTCAGGATGCCTCCCTTGTGTTTTCGGGGCGTCGTCACCAAGGCAGGGTGCATGAGCAAAACAGCAACTGTTACTGTCTCACGCATGGTAATTCACAAGTTGACTGGGAAAGTGAGAGTTTCTCCTTGTTCCCTCATTATTATCGCTCAACGTTTTTCTAGCAAATAGAACGTAGCAAAAAGTACCTGATACACGATGAAAATAACAGTAAGACCGTGTAATATTGTTCTCAACACATTCTTATGAGATCCCCGCCACAGAAGTTCGATTGGATGATGTGGTGACGATTCGGAACTGCCCACCCATATCCAAGAGGAAGAGGTTCACTCTGGAAAAAGTTTGGAGAAGTCCGGAGACGGAACACGACTTAATGC
>Ga0307517_10002143_pt1 | contig 32040 bp, 14 predicted proteins | sample 23_EM_MG_FD_194515 | JGI IMG/M metagenome (GOLD analysis project Ga0307517, IMG submission 194515) | Populus trichocarpa ectomycorrhiza microbial communities from riparian zone in the Pacific Northwest, United States - 23_EM | ecosystem: Host-associated > Plants > Roots > Unclassified | place... | reverse complement strand
ACACTTAAAAAAAAAATAATACTGACATGCTATAATATCAAACGACCTTAACCAACTTTCATATACAATTAACAAGTACTTCTTCATTTCCATCACCTACCCAGTTACCCAACTACCTCTTTTAAAGACAAGACTTCAATCCTATATTCATTATATTTATATTTATGGCCCATGAGAAACTAACCCTAGTTTTTTTAAAATAAAAAAGAAAGAAAGAAAGAAAAGAAAATCAGCGTTACCCTTCATTGTTCTACTCTCAGCATCATTCATCGATTCGGTACCCGGACAGCACTCGACGAACAAAAACAAACGATGCTGCATGGAACATAGTCAAACTTTGTGGTTGACTAAACCAAGCCCAACGTCTTTGAGCCCAATCAAATTAAGATCTGTTCCAAACCGTAGGTTACTTTAACATTCTTGGATTACTCTCATAGCTTTCATTCAGTGAAGGTCAACAAAAGAACAAAAAAGTGGAAGGAGAGAGAAAGGAGAAATGATGGATGACTTATCATCCTTCTAGTTGCTTGATTAATATGACAGAATTTTTAGAATATCCAGTACATGACAGAATTTGTGTATACAAGAACATCTAAGCACTGGTCCAAAATATATAAAGCAATATCACACATAGCACTTAAATTAAAATAAATACTAACAGCTCAACTTAGCAAGATATTACATAAATATATGAAACGTTAAAATACGTTGTATAAACAGGTTCAACAATGGCGATCGTCCCTCTCATTAATTCCATGCTCATCATGAACTTGACAGGCTGGTATACATATATGATGAACTCCTTAATCCTTAGACTCTATATTAGATACGATAATCCTATAGACTAATTATATATAAAATCATTCTAACTTCATCAGTTAAAACTATTCTTAAATTGAGATTAAAAAAAAAAAAAACCGAGGCAGTCATTTTATATAGAAAGTCACCAAGCCTTAGGTTAATAAAAGAAAAAAAGAAAGAAAGAAGAAGCCAGATTTCATCACAAAGCTAAAGCATGGTTGCATGTATCAAGACATTACTTAGAGACAACGTACGTAAATGTCAAGACTCGAGCTACAAGGATATAAGAATCGAGATAGTGGGACCGATGTTTAACAGTACCTATGTTCTCCAAAATGAACAAACGGTATCAATTAGGACAATCCCCGAGTCTGATCACCTTACTGTCTGAAAGGAATTAGCAAAATAATGTTGACAACTACCTAACCTGTTGCCAAATCCACACGATGAGAAACTAATTGGCATGGGCAGCTGGTCATAGCCATCCTCTTAACCTACAACCATCCTAGCACCACTATTTAAACCAACTAGCAAGAACTCCCCTATACATGAGTTATGGCCTCTCAACAATCCCCACTCTCTCACTGGCACTTTAGTTTTGAGCTAAACACAACAGGCTTCCATATAGACAACCGCGCGAGGCCTCTTTCTCATACTTTTCTTTTGCTCCAGTTTAGTTCTCATCATCACTGCCTTTTTCTTGTGTGCACAATGGATTTGTCGTCGCTATCGCGGTCTCTCAGATATCACCAGTACCCCGGCAACAATGGCACCAATATTACAACAGTCTACTTCACTAGGGCTCCACCCGGCAATCATAAACGTCATGCCAATTATAATATTTATGACTGCAAACTTTGTTAATGATGTTATCGTAGAAACTGAGTGTTCTATATGCCTAAGTCTTTTCGAGGACGAAGAGAGAGTTAAGGTCTTGCCCGTGCATGTGTAATCATGCTTATCATTCTGAGTACTGTATAGATAAGTGGCTAAGTACTCAGTCAAGTTGCCCCGTCTGCAGAGCCTCTCTTCGACCCAAGTCTAATGACGAATATATATATATATTACCATGCCCTTTTCTATCATGGTATGACCGATAATTTTTTCTCATACCTTGGAAATTAATTTTTATCTGGGTCAGGTGATTTTGACTGATAATTTAATCTCCATCTTAATTGCTTTTTTTTTATATATATAATTAAAAAAAAATTATTTGTTAGTTCTAGATAAATATAAACAAAGCAGTATAAGTTTAACCAAGGAGCATACTCACTCGAATTCGTCACTTTTTAAACAATCAATATTCATTTATAAGTCCTCATTTGGAAAAATACTGGAAGGGTCTTGGCAATTTTCCTTTGTGTGTTTCATTGATTGATTCTGCTTAATTCTTTCATAACCTGGATTTCCTTGGTATATATGCAATATTAAGCTGCTTCTAATTCATTCAAACGCTGCCCAAAAGTCTGAAATGGAAGGAAAATTAATTACTAATGTGATGAAATTGTCTACACGAGATTGAAAAAAATGATAGTAATTCTCTATTTTTCTTTCTTACTCTTTCTCTTCTTTTGTTTTCCTTTTCCTGGGAATATTGCTACAAATTATGACGGTGCACACGTATATTAATTTTCTCTTTGCTTGAACAACAAGCTGAAGTTCGAATGAGGCAATCAGAGGCTGTAATCAATGAAAAGCATACACATATCCGGTTTCATTGACCCCTTGGACTCTGAGTTAAATACAAACCAACGAGGAAAACCAAGCAAACACATCCCTCACACGTAGCAATTTGTTTTATGCAAGACTCCAAAACACTTAGCGGAAATATGGAAGACTTCACAGGAGAATTTGTTCTCTCTAACCTCTCCATATAGGTTCACAGTTCAGGGTTTTTTAATGGGCAGTTGGAGTTGTTTTTTATTTATAAATATATTAAAATAATATTTTTTTATTTTTAAAAAATTATTTTTAATATTAACATATCAAAATAATTTAAAACACTGAAAAATATTAATTTAAAATAAAAAAAATTAATTTTTTTTTAAAATATTTTTAGAATACAAAAACAAATATTTACTTAATTTACCACGGTAACACGTCCCGCGTTTTCTTCGACTCATCAAACATATACAGCCACACACAGCTCCAAGACTTGCTACTGCTCAGTCAAGATTCTTTCCCTTGCGATGCCTTGTGTTAATTAAGCATATAACTTTTGGATCATAGACTGATACTGTGCACACCAGCTCTATGATCAAAATACTGTTTTCTTCAGCTAACAAGCGTGACCCATTGTTGAACTGATTCAAGAAATGTTTAAGGAATTAAGAGATATTCAATCAGCTCAAGATTGCATGGCCTATAATAAGTAATGAGAATTCAGATACAAAAATGATCTATCAACTTACAAAAGATCATCTACACAAGCTCTCTGTATAAACATAGACAATCTCTCAGGCATCCAATTCAATCACATTAATTGATGGGAAAGCCTTGCTTTCTGATCTATTCCTACTCAGCATTCTCTTCAAAGAAGAACCCAAAGACGAAGAAGTAGATGGTGATTCTGATAAACAATCACAGTTTACCGCAAGATTCCCATTCTCAGAATTTGAAATAACAATTTCCAATCTAGAGTCCCCAACATCACTCAAGCCCCTATCGTCTGTTGACTCTCTAGTACTCGCCTCCATGGACTTGCCATCACTTGCAATGTCATTGTCATCACTCACAGCAGGAGCTCTACAAACTGGACAATTAGAGTGAGAATTCAACCACATATCAATACACTCAACATGAAAACCATGACCACACCTTGTCAAGCTCCTACCAGCCTCATTTTCCTCAAAGGGACTCAAGCAAATGACACACTCTAAACCTTGTTTACACTCTTCTGCTTTGTAAACAAACAACGGAATTGAAGAAATGACTGATGTATCAAGACCCTTTGAAGTAGAAGTAGAGAAAGTAGTGTCAATAGTGAAATTATGCAGATGGTGGAATCTTGAAGGAAGTAGAACGTGGGACGCAGTCACAGAACTTGATCTTCTTCTATTGCGAGCTTGTGCCAAGAACCACTTGGCATAGATGTGAAGAAGCAACACAAAGAGGATCACTACAAGAAGGGATATAACTGCAGCAAGCATTATGTTGCTGTCATATGAAGATATGCTGTTGATGAGATGACTCATTGGATTGTGCTTTGGTGATTCAATAGTAGTTGACATTGCAGTGCTTTTAGGGGTTTAAAGAGAGTGATGTTTGTAGAAGAGAAAAGTTGAGGATATATATTTACTTACATAAGTACAGAACAATATAGAACGATCCTTTTTGTAGACAATAAGGTACCACTGTAATCTTCCTTTTCTTCTATTACTTGCTACTTCAATGTGCGTTTGTGTGTATAAAAGAAGACTTTAACATGAAAATGAAGTCGTTGATTGAGGATTAGATTACGGGTAATGTGTCCTCAAACATTTGCATGTATTAGCAAGCAATATTAACTCAAGACTATCTGTCTATAAGGTCTTCTTTGAAGTAGAAAAGAATCCCTTTTTCCAAGGAGCTAATGAGACTCATGCATAGGAAAGAAGAGAAGAAAAGCCGAAATGGAGGACTCGTGAAGGCGACGGCATAAGAGGGTGGGGTTATTGGCTTCATGTGGCTATTTTAATTGCTTAAGAGGGAGTTAGGGATCCCAAGATTGAAAAGAGATGTATTTGTAGTTTTTGTTTTTAAATGTTTTTTATTTAAAAATATATTAAATTTTTTTTTATTTTTATTTTTAACATCAACCTATCATAATTATTATAAAACATTAAAAATTCAAAGAAAATTTTAACTTCAATGAACATCCAGACATGGTATCTCTGTTAAGCCATCCTTTTCGTGTCTTTCTGGTTGAGTCAATTGGGGCCCTAATTGGTCTGGGGGGTCAAATTTTTGTTCAGGGGTCCCATGTGAATCTAACCAGAAAAGATCTTTTGACTCTTATTACGACCACTAGTCCACCGCTGCATCACCACTACCTGTTGGGGCCTCTTTTTTTTTGTTTGCCTGTTTTCTGGCGAGGGATCCATTTTAGCGTTGGGTATAGGCTCGTGACCTCTGACCTGTCTCGGGGGCAATGTCGTATAAGGTCCTACTCTTAGATAGACTATTGACATCAGATCTAAAAATCAGCAGCTATGCATACTGGTACGGCACTCGATCAATAGCCAGAAATCCAGCAATGAATTGGGACCAAAACGGCGTCGGCAGAGACGAGGAGAAGCTAGCCAATTGTTGACCGTAGGGAGTGCATGATACATCCTCTCCAGGGCATTGCCATACATGATTGGAGGACAGTAGCGTCACAATAATCTTGGACAGTCTAGGGTGTAAGAAATTTAAAAGGAATCGGATTATTCTTCTTCCATTTGATAATACGCTTAATTGAGACATGGTGATATTTAAAATGTGGATAACTTGAATGCGCTCGAGTTTTGCACCTAAAACAGTTAAGAGATCCAGAATAACATATACAGTGCTGTTCGAAACTTTTTTGGATGCATTGAAAGGAAGCTACTTTCAAGTTACAACACCATCATTGTTCGCGCAAGAAGAATTTTACCGTCGGAACGATGAAAATTATTCCAGATACAGTTGGTGCGTTTACGCTTGTGTTATGTCTCGTTAACGAATGGAGATTTAATGAATGTGAAGTTGCATTGGAAGTTCGTGTAAAGAGTCGCAAAAATCTTCTGTGAGCATTTCAGTCCATGAGCTTGTATCTTTTCTCCTGGACTCCAGTAACTCCCATTTGTATCTCTATTATTGTATGAAGTGGCACCTGAAATTTGAATATAACCACTCTGTTAGAATGTGTCAGCAATACAGCTAGAATCCCGCACACCATGTTTACAAGCATCAGACCAGCCTCTCCTAAAAACTTTGCACCACTCAATTATGATGTGCCAGGAGGATTAATTAGTCCCTTGCTGCATATTAACCATTTTCGTCCAAAGCTAATTATCATTAGTATCATCACAAAAACAAAGCCAGTTCAGAATTATACTGAAGTACCTCGATATGTGGAATTTCTTTTAGAGGCCTATCAGCAAAATAAGCATATAACGCTCTCAACACAGCCTGCACAAATAAAGCCATGAAAGCTCTTATAAGCTTTGTCGAACCCAACTCAACTTATCAGGATATTGAAGAATGCGGATGTTTAATGTATAACCTGGTGAGAGATGACTACAACAGGAGCCCGTTGTCTTTCTAGTTCAATAATTACAGGCTCTAGCCTGCATTGATGTGGAAATTAGTTTTTTAATTTAACAAGCAGGAATATGAAACATTGAAGGTTCTAAATAAAGCCGCTAAATGCAAACCTTTGGATGACATCGAGATAAGATTCTCCACGAGGGTATCGATACCTCAGCTTGTCCTTCCTGCGTGCCCTGCTCAAAGGGACATGCATCAGGCCTCAGGGAAGCAACTAATAATGTCCAAGCACAGGAAAAATACAAACATGTGTGCACTTTCAAGTAAAGAGAACCCCAACTGATTGTCATAGGAGTTTACTACAAGAAAAGAAGTTATTCAGGTAAAAGGTAAAGCAAATGGGAGGGAGAGCGAAGATGAGGAGAAGACACATACTCATATTCCTCAGGCATGTTCTTCTTAATCTCTTCATATGTCATTCCATCACATACTCCAGCATTTATCTCATCAAGGGCACGCCATTGAATCTATCAAAATGGCCAAAATTGTGAATTTTTCTATGAATTTCCAATGTCCATCAGTCAGCCAAAGTAAATCAAGATTCTGAACGGCCAACTAAGGTTCTGCAGGGATTCAAACTGACCTTGGGAAATCCAATGATAGGACTTGCTGTTATAATTGTCCTTTGAAGTGTGCTGGTCCAAATCTAGACCACGGAAAAAAGAGAAAAATGGTTGTAAGAATTCATATAGCTCATTCTAAACACACCCAGCTTGACAGAATTTCCAAGAAACAAGATAATAATTATAAGTGAAATCACTGTTCCTATTTCCCAAAGAAAAAAATACAATAAAAAAGAAGCTAAAATGTGAAGAAACTGTAATGATTTGCAGATAGTCACAACTAGAATGATAAAAACAGTATTAAAAAAAAAAAAATCCAATCTTAAACGTAGTAAAAGCTATTTAAAAACCACTTCTTTTCTTGTGATCTGGAAAAACTTCTTGAGCTGAACTTCCAGGGAACAACATAAATAATTATCAGTGAAATCATTGTTCCTACTTCCCAATGAAACCAAAAAAAGGAAAAAAAAGAAAAAGAAGAGCTAGAATGTGAAGAAACCATTATGAGTTGCAGACAGTCACAACTAGCACAATAAAACAGCAGGCAATTCTGTTAAACTGAACATGGAAATGAGAACTAGAAGTAACATGGTGTTCTCATTGACACAAAACATCAAAGCATTACAAAAAAAAAGACCAATCTTATATGTAAAATCTATTAAAAAACCACTTCTATATCTTTATGATTTGGAAAAACTTATTGAGCTTAGGAGTAAAGTGGCGTCACTACAAAAGCTTAAAAACTCTAATTGTGTAACATCTGAGTTCTTAAATTTTATAATTATTCAAGGACAAATCAACACATAACTTCACTACTTAAAGTGAACGAAAATAGGACAAGGTTGCAGAGGCACCTAACATAAAAAAGATTGGTTTTTAAGGATACAAGATTTGGACGATAGAAAAGGTTAATCATGAGGATTGATGAAGGCTTACAGATGCTGCCTTTTCCGATTTCAGTCGTTTCTCGACAAAGTTAGCAAGTTTCTTCGCATAAATTTCTCCAGCATCACTGCAGAAACAAATTATAGTAAATTCCAGTCACCAGAAGGGTAGATCAAATCTCAAAGACGAACCAAAGTTTGCAGAAAATTAGAATGTGTTGAAAAGAAAGATTAGAAACTGAAGGAATCATGTCAGCATGGAGCGTTAAACCTAAATAAAAAAATACCAGAATTGACAGTAGACGTGAAGGGAAAATTGACTAGAGACAGAGAGACTTAATAATTTGGCAATATAATTGACATACATCAAGATATCTCATTGCTCTTGGACATTGGTGGGACTAATTCTAGGTTATGACAAATCTCATCCTTGGATTGACTTTGAAAAACAGCAGTGATTATTAAAGGGAATAAAAATATCAGCATTGGAATCAAGTTTTAAGGACATTCATAAAAAAAAATTAAGAAAAGGTCTTAAGAATACAACATGCATTTTTAGTAGATATTATATGTGGATATAAATAGATATCGAGTGATTTGTGTTTGGGCCTCTCAGTTGTCAATCAATTATAATGTTGCTAACAAGAGTACTATGTAGGCCATTCAGCTTCCATGCTCAACAGTTTCACTCCTCTTTTATTCAGTTTCACTCCTCTTTTATTCATAAAAGATTCACATTCAGACACTTTTGGGTAAAAGCAAGATGTTGATCTTCACTGCAATATTGTAAGTAGCAAGAAGCCCGTAGGGATTCCATGAAGGATATTACAAACTTCTCAAAAGGAATATGTTCAAGTCTGCAGAATATCCCTTATAGGAGAGCTAGTTTCACACAACAAAATGGAAAAGGTGCCAACACACAATCAGTAAAAATGAGCCCAAGCATACTTTACAAAAAATAATACTTTGTTTGGCATCTGTGCTGATATAGCGGAACACAATATCAGTGGCAATGAGACATGAAAATACTGTCATACAGAACATTTTAGGTCATCCAAGATTAAAGATAACTAAACAAAATATAACATTTACAACTTCAAATTCAGATTATACCAGATAATTAATAAATTGTGAACCAATACCTCAATACAGTATCACCACCAATTCTACCTCTAACATTATCTCGACTCTCTCCATGCCTGGTAAGTAATATTGGGCGTGGTGTAAGGTGTGTATTCACCTGCATCAGATTAAAATTTTTAGGTTTGCGTGAAAAGAACGAACATCAAATGAACAAGATTGTCACAAAAATGGTCAATCATGTTTCATCACTTTCAGGCATCTTGGTTTCTTTATGTTTATTTTAAAGTCACTGTTTGCAACTCAAATAAACACTATCTTCTTCCTCTGCATAGAAGTGAATATCACACCTCTCAAACAAACATCCCTTGAGTGCAACTTATTTTCAACAAACATGGTAGCTAAGATTTGACAGAAATTTGAATACAACTAGTGCCAGCTGTGATGAAAAGAGAGTCTCAGAAATTAGAAATTAGAAAGGAGAAGTGGCCAACTAGAACATTTCTATAATATGCTAAGAAATAATTGTACCGAATTGATGGCAGGACAACTTACTAAGAAAAAAACAATTCTCCCAGGAAGGTAGCCACTGATATTGTTAACCTGAATGTACAAACCCGAGTTGTATTATAGAATAATCACATGGAACATAGGGAGTTCAAAGACAACATCCTTCAATATATAAGGATTCATGAAAAAAATTCAGTCAGCCAAGGTGCCATATAGACCAATGGTACTATTAACTTATCCTGTGCTGCATATAAATGAATTCACAAATCAGTTTGGGGGGGGGGGGGTGAGCTTACTTGTATCTGTCCACCATGTCCACTGACCATATCAATCATCTTGATATAAGATCCTTCTTCTACTGGTTCATAAACCTAGTAAATAGAAGTAAAAATTTTAAAACTAAAGTTGAAATTGCTCATTGGTAATGACCAAATCTCAAAAGGAGAAGATATTGGAAGCACATGAAACCACCTTTTCATAATTAGATAGCCGACTTTTGAAGTCTTGCAATCCAGCTTCGAAATCTGGCCTGCAAAATCACACCAAGTACTAAGTACCCACGTCTGTTCAGTTAAGAAGCCAGTGACTTCAGATAGTAATCATACTGTTCAGCATAGTCAGGGCTTTGTTGAATTTTAAGACGTATATTTCTTTCAATTATGTGTTCATCATTGCATAGTGTCTCCAAAAAAATAATCTGCAGCTAAAACAGATAACACGTGTCAGAACAGTTCAGGACTCTTCATCATTTCTCTATTGTATCCCACTTTCCAGTCAGATTTTGTCCTCTGGTTACAAGAGTTTTTAAGGGGGACTTTTAGCGGTTTGAAAATCCAAGAAATAATAGAGAGCAAAAGATAAGAATAAGAAAGTTTTCATTTAAGATAGCAACTGTGCAGCCAAAAGGTGAAGAAAAAATCAAGACACGCTGTTTTTATTTAATTTATTTAGATTAACACCTGATGCAAGAAGATTATGAGGTAGAATATCAATTTATGAACCTAAGCACTGTAAAGCTTCCAAATTTAGTATCTTTCTCTTAAGCTTAGAGAATAATCTCAGTAGCCAAATAACTAACACACTTGGCAATAATATGTGAAATTCAGTTTCTTAAAACACTTTGAGTTTGAAAAAGCAATAAAAATGGCATAGGTAGCCAAAGTGCTTATTGCTTCAAGGCAAAACACATTAAAAGCACATGTTCCAAAAGGATACTCTTCACCTAAAAAATCACGTTAGTATCTTACTGGTAAATTTTAGGACCTTTTATGCTATGGTCTTTGTACCTTGCACTTCCCTTCAGCCATTTTCATCAGCATGTTCCTTCTTTTCCTGGTACTGTTTGTGGCATCAAATATTCCTACCTACAAAGAAATTGAAACAAACAAATCTAAAGGATTAGGAAAGATACACAGAAATGTCATCATATCTGACATATGGTAATGTACCTGGCCACCTTCTTGCATCCAGGCAATCATATCATCCATTGCCAATGCTGCTACCTAGGAGCACGTGATACATTAAAACTATTTGCAAAGGAGAAAGTTAATGTGTTACCATTCCCAATCGTGTAAGAAATAATAGTTCAGAAGTAACAGCATACTTTGAGGGACACAGTAGTATTTCTGGGAGGCTTTACTACTAATTGCTATTTGGGTTACTGTATTCATCCAGGATTGTATCTGGGCATGGGCCAGATTACTGAACCAGCAAAAAGATCAGTTCCTGCAACATGCTTAGTTCCGCTTTTTATTCTCACTGTTCAGTAATTGCTTTCCTTTTATTGACTACTTTCTTTTCACTTTATTAGTGACCATTACCCAACAAAATTTCAAGAGTCGAAAATCTAAATGAAATAGATCTTGAGATCTCAATGACTCAAGGGTACTTCAATAAGGAATAATACCTGTAATAAAGCAATTTGATTCATATATCCGATAACAATTGCAAGGAACTTGTACGATTTTAAGAAATTAATGTCTTACAATTTACAACCTTTAGAAATCAATAAATCTTCCATCACTATATCCTAAGGAGAAAGTGAGCAGCAACACATATTAAACCAAAGATTGAACTAGTCCAACCAAATAATTGATTCGCTCACTCATAGAGAGAGTATCATAATAAGTTCAATCAGTCCAGCATAATGCAATAAACACAAAACCATCGTAGGATGAGAGAAACAATGTTTTTTGTGGTCTATGAAAGACCACTTATTTAATGGATATTACCTCATTTCGTGCCTCCATTCCTTCAGGGTTGTCAGCTCGGAAAAAATCAGCAGACTGCATCCACACAAATCATCAAGAAATGTCCAAAAAAGAAGAAAATGACTGCAGTATTTCGATTCAGAGCATAACATGAGTGCAATACATAGTACAAGTATAGAATTAAAACCACATCTGGATCCATTTCTATTCCAAATGCATATCTCAAATGACAAATGAATTTTGCAGTCCATAACTTCTTCATATTATACCGTGATAAGAGAAATAGTATAATAAAGCGGATTTGAATGCCAAGCGCATTGTGAAACTGCATTAAAGTTTTAGTTTTTACTAGCATTAATTATTAAAAAGTTGGAATTCAATCATTAATAATTATTGGAATTCAGTTGCTTAATTGACATGGGACAAAATATTACAAAACTGTAGCAAATATAGCTGTAGGAGGTACCGCAATGATATTCCACGGACAAGACTTGAGATAATTTTTGAATTAACAAAAGGGAGAGAAATGCAAAGAAGATAACCATATATGTCTATGAACTGTACAACACTAATCATCATTCCACGGGAACAAACAATGCAGAACAAATTTCTTCATCAATAAAAAAAATAGTCATTAAACCACTAATATAACTAATGAAAGTTCTGAGAACATAATCAACTGTAAAAGGCTTTAAGCATACCTGATTAGCTCCATGCTTAAGGCGCCGATACTGTTACAGCCAAAGGTAGGAAAATATTACACTTCAACTTTTCACATGTAACAGGCCTCAAGAATGCATGACTGACCTTTCCAACATTGAAGTGCTTGGTATCATGACCCAACCAACGAAGATATCTAGTAAGTTTAGCTGCAGTAAAAGTTTTGCCTCGGGCAGGTAAACCAACCTACAGTGCAAGTACTTGTTAGAATTTTTAATTATCAACAGAACTCGTGCATTTATTATTGAACTATGAAAATGGAACATATACAATACAAACACTCAGTTAAATCCAGCATGCAACTCTCAAGTTATCTGTAGAAGTTGATACCAAATCTAATCTCAAAAACTTTTCAATTAAATTGAGAGTGAAATTAGAAGGATAATAAATATTATCACCAGTTCTGATCAATAAATTATGCAGGAAAATACCAGAACAATTGCCAAATGCCTATCCTCCTTTGGTCCAAGCATCTGATCAGCAACAGCTCCAGCAGCAACAGCTCCAGCAGCTGCTGGCATTGAATTCTGACAATGCAGGGAACACAGAATAAAACCATGACATAAAACCACCACTGCATACCAAAAATAATTAAGCTCGCACGATTTTCCTACTGTGAGAAATATTTGTTACAAACCTTGGTTTCAGTGTCCAGTTTGAGATCACAAGAAAAAGCACTCGAACTAGATGACTTAACTACTCTAGGAGATCCAACACCTCTATCCACAAAGAGCCCCCTGTGACCATCTTGCTTTTGCAAAGAGGAAAATGTCCCCACTGATTTTGATTCAACCATGCCGGAACCAGAATATACCTTGGATGGATCTGGGATAACAACCTCCATCTCCTATTTGAACATTTGCAAAATGCATTAGAACTAGAATACTATATTAACAGGGAGAAAACAAGGTATACGGAAGCCACCCATGCATATGAAAATGTCTCATCTTAAAAATTAGCATCAAACTTCTCCTTGACCAACTGGAATTAACCTAACTATTTAGCAATTGCACCCATTAAAATTTGAAGTCCAGGCCCAACAAAGCTGATATGATCCAATTGCCCTCTATATTGGAGGGACTTCAAAATTTATGAGCAGGCAAACATTAGAAGGTTGAAAAGAATATCTGTGTATTGAAGTAGACTTAGATATTTCTAGGCCTATGATGGAAATTAATCTGTATATCTGCAAAATAGGTTACCAAGATGCACCTTAATAGTTGTAGGTTGATCAGCAGAAACACCACTATCCTTGAAGGAATATGAAGCATTGCCTGGGCAATCAACATTGGAAAACCTTGGATTCTCTGTATTGTTAGCTGCGTACACGAAAGCAGAGTTTGCAGAAGTTGAAGGAGCTGGGACAACATAATGTTCAAGATCAAGCTCCAAACTAGCTGGAGAGCCATTCTGTAAAAAAAAATTGAAGGACAGTTTCTTTAGTGTGCACAAGTTAATAGATTAAACAGTATAATGAAACTAACAATACACCCAGTGAAAAATGATGGAAATCAACTGCAGCACAGAAGGCCACAATTGCAAATGAGTTTAAAAAAGGTCTCAATCTGACTTGGAAGAGTTTTTTGTTTTTGTTATGCTTTTGCTTTGCTTATAACAGCATCATGGAAGGGTGGAAAAGAAAACAAAAGAAACAATAATGCACCTAGTTAGAGAAATTTGAACTGGAGGACAACAATAACAAATTACCACAGCAAGCTCCAATACCAAGCTAAGCATCCAACTTGAAAGTTTAAGATAGTTGGTGGGGCAGCCCATATAGTAAATAAGGTCATAGCAAAGTTAATACTTAAAATCAATATGTGGTTAATCAATGGCCACCCTCTCACATGTAAGTAAACGAATAAGAAAACGTAATTGATGAAAACGATAACAAATGGACTGAGCCCAAAAACTGGGCATATCCCATAGGTAGCCAATACTAGCAATCAAACAACAGCAATACCCAATTCTAATCAACTGTGGTTTCACGAGAACAATAGTGAATAGGCCACCATCCAAAAACAGCATAGTTGAGGAAACAACAACAAATGATGGTATACATTAGAGCATCACATCTAAAACTTTAGCTCACAGGTCGAGGAGCCAATTAAGTATATAGTTTACCGGTCTTTAATTAGCTATAAATTCATGATAACTCAAATGTTTGCAGCTCAGGAATCATGAGGCAGGTATAGATAATAGATATAAAGAAACGTAGAACTAACTAAAACCACCTCTTCTCACTCTTGGTCCCTGTAGAAATGAAATCTCATAGAAATGGAAACATGTCGTTATGCAACATATAACAACAGCAAAAGAAAATGAAAAAAAAAAACATCTGTGAGCTGAAAATGCACCTCAATTCCTGCCATTGGTACAGAATTGATGCTGACATCAGGAATTCCACGAACAGTTGAAGGCTGGAGATTCTCCTGATAAACTCTCCAACTGGCCGCAAGATCAAAAGGTGAAACTCTATCAGCTTTAATAAACACCCTAAACTCCACAGTCACATCGCCATTCTTGAATACTGCCAGCCTCGATTCCCCTTGCAATGTTCCCCTGGTAAGAAGCCGGTTTGGACCCTCCTCCACCACACAAGGGCTATTACTGTACTTTGGCTTCAACAGGAACTTGAAATCCAAAGTTTCTAATATCCAACAAGCAATAAAACATTTTATTTTTTTAAAAAAAAAAGGCAATCAAGAGAAAATTTTAGAAAATCATTACTAAAATAAATAACCATGCCTTAAGTTTACTGTTTGATTGGAATTTGAAAATAAATTTCCGAGTTCAGGAAAAATGGAGGCAAATTATGCATTAAAAATGAATAAAGTAATCCTAAAAACTTTTCTTTTCTCTAAATTTCTCTGCAACGAAACAAAAGAGTTGCAGAAACGTACAAATAAACTGAATTAGTTACCGTGATTAGATGGAACGACAAAGCTTAATTCCCACATTGAAGCCGATTCAGGTTCCATGGAAAGCTAAATTAGAAACACAAATACAAGCAAATGAGAGGCCTGGAAACTAATTGCAACTGGATTTTTTCTTTTTAATAGTTAATTAGTATAATTACAGCTTTAGAAGAATCCCAGGAGCCAACAAGAGGCACGGAACCGTAGACATGAGGGATGAGTTCCGCTTTAAGTCTATAATTCTCCATTTTAAGAGAAACATAAAGTTGACCTCCTGCGTGGTCTGGATTTTCTTCTCCTTCATTTCCGTGCGAGCTGCCGTCTGCGTCCTTTGACAAACCAGTGCCCATAGCTAGCTACTCTCGAGACTGTTGATTTTTGAGTGAGAGGGAGAAAGAGATGCTATTTATATAGTGTATGCCAAGCAAGTTGTTGTTATTTGGTGTGTTAGTGGATTTTCTTCGGATAAGAGAGAATAAAGAAAAGAAAGAAAGAGGGGGGTCTAGAGATTTGGCTGGGTTTTGAGCCGTTGGATTTGTTTTTCGACTGTAACGGAAAGGGACGAGAGCGAGAGAGAGTCGGTGCTCTGTTTGTTCGATTAATTATGTGGCTGGCCGATGGTGAGACTGGATGATGCTTTGGGCCAGCAACTTGCAGTTCACAGGTGGGCAGTGTTTATTTCCTCTTTTTACTCACCCCCGGAATCTTAGGGGCTGTTCGGCTTAAGGCCAGTTGCAGGTGCTACCGGTTCTCAGACGGGGAGACTGCCTGTTAGGTGAAGTTAGGTTTTTTTTTTTTTTTTTAGCTGCGAAGTCAAATCCAAACATGCTTGGACAGCCTAGACGGGGAGTGCCTGAATTCATATATTTTTAAGAAAATATATGAATACATTTAATTGTATAATTTTTTTTTACTTGAAAAATACAAAAATATTATTTATATTTAATGAAATAAATTAAAAAAATATGAATTGAAACTATCAAAAAGTTATTAATGCTAATTAAATACCTATAAAAATATAATATTTTTTCTAAAAGAAAAATATAGTTGAGTATACAAATATTTAATCCTAATTTTTTTTTAATTTATGTGTTTTTTTTTTTATCTTGTAGGTTATTTTTTCTTATCAATAATTTAAATAAATCATGAAAATAAATTTTATTTATATCATATATAAAAGACAAAAATTAAAAGTAAATTATAACAATCTATTTGAAACATTATAAAAAATACTAGATAATTAAAAGAATAAATAATATTTGAAAAAAAAAACTAAAAAGTTAAAGAAAAAAACTGAGAGGGTATTAATTTAAATTTTTTTAAAAAATAATAAACCAATAAACTTAGAGAGGATTTAATGTTCGTTAAAAGCTAAAATAAAAGGCAAGTATTTCTTCTAAAAGCAAAAAAAACATACGACCACGCAAATATTTAAGCATGACTTGTTTTTTTTTAATCTATGCATTTTAAATTTTTTATCTTAGACATTATTATTTCTTATTAAGAACAATTGATAGAATTCAAGCCTTTTTTTTTTAAGAGAGTTGGAACAATCAAACATGACCCCAATTTCCAAACCCGATTCCTTTTACCCAAACCATATAGAGTTTAGGTCTGTGTATAAGAACACTGAGAAGTGCCAAGCCCCTCCGTATATTCACAATTTGCGTGTTTTTGGGGGCCTTGAAGAATCAAAGGGTTTCTCACCTGCTCCATTTATTACAATAAGAGACCAGGTAATCTAATCTCTCGTCTGTAGCAAAACTAAATCATAAAAAGTCTTCAAAGGCTGTTTAGTTACAACTTAAAAGTCTTTTTTTCAGACAAAAAGTCAAATCTATGTTTGGTAGTAAAAAAATATAACGTAGGATTGTGAGTCTCATACCAAAGAACCCAGAAGCTGTTCCATTTTGAATGGCTCTTGTAACCAAATGTTTTTTTCAGTCCACCATGACATCTACAGTCATATTCCAGTTTAAACTTCCTTCTTCTTTTTTTTATAGTTTTTTTAACCTAAGATTCCTCTCCTAAAAAAGTGCACACATGTCATACAAGTTTAATAAATTATAAATCATTTGATATAAATAACATATATTTTAATAAATACTTTTAGTGTGCTATAATTCTTATTAATCGTTCATTTTATATCTCAAAAACAAAATAATATAATTCAACCAAACACTGTTATCTTGTTGCTAACCCTTTATCAAATAATACTTTTATCTTATGATTCAACATAGAATGCAGTACACAACATGATAACCACAGCACAACATAACAGCAACAAGCAGACACGTGTTACCCCAACTTGAGGGGAGCCAAAAATCCCTATCTTGCTATGAGAATTAGAACAGCCAAACAATGCCGGATCCATCTTTTTTACTCTGGATCCGTTTTTCAGACCCGGTTACTTTGACCCAAACAAAATAGAGTTAGGGTTTGTGTATAAAAACTCTGAGAAGTGGCAATCCCCTTCGCGTATTTACAATTTGCAGTTGTCTAATCTAGACCTTGAAGAAGCAAAAAGGGTTTTTCACTCGCGCCATCTAGTACAATGAGAGCCAAGGTAATCTAATATCTCCTTTCTAGCAAACCCAAATCATAAAAAGCTGTTTAATTAGAAGAGTTGAGAGTCATTAATTGGTATATCTGTTTTTGCAGTGGAAGAAGAAGCGAATGAGGAGGTTGAAGAGAAAACGCCGAAAAATGAGGCAAAGATCCAAGTAGTTGCAGTTTTAGCTCAACCTTACAAACCCTTAATTAATCTTCGCTGTTATTTCATTTCTGAACCATGGAGTATATGTTTTTAATCACTTGATGTGCGGAAATTCGCGGTTTTTTTTAATTATTACGGGAATGCTACTTTTTTTATATATAAAAAAATGTGGCGTGAATGCAATTGTTATGCAATCCCTGATAAGTCTCTTGTCCTGCTTTGATTCTAAAATTCTATTCCTAAGTCGCCAATTGTTGCAAAGTTCTGTTGCTTGTCCCTTAACTTACTGAGTTTTAAATTTTACTGCAATCCGAGATGTTTAGTTGATAGGTGATTTTCAGTTACGTTGTGTCCAGCACAGCAGAACTGCAATGTTTCTTTTGTTATGGTGATAAACATTGTCAATACTCAAAGCATTTTGCGCTTTGAATGGGGTTTAGAATGGATTCATGTGTTGGTGCTAGGACCACAATGGATAAGATAAATAGAATGCAAGAATATTATGTTGTTTTGCAATTTCAATCTTTTTTTTATTGGTGACTGTGGGAGTAAGTTGTGTGATAGAGCCTAGTTATGTTAGGATTTAGGAATTTAGAAGCATGTTCGACAGATAAATTAACGGGAAGTCAAATTGCCTTTCAGGTCTTTATAAGATCGAGTGTCTGTCACTAGTAATTCCTTCCCCTTTTGATTTTATAGAAATTGGGATTTGTTAGGTTAGCCTTTTTTTCAATTTGCAGTGTAGGTGAGGCGACTTCTTTGGTTTGCTGACATGCTTTATAAGTTCTCCCTAGGAAGTTATGTTAGGTGCCACTTTAAATTTTCAGGTCAAGTTTAGCTCTTTCCTCTTTTATTTTACTATCAATCATTGATTGTCCATGAACCTCATTTACCCTTGAAATCGTGGTAGAATCCCATTTTCTTGCTGCAGTGTACATTGTCAGGTCTCATCGACATCAACCTGAGTTATAACATCACTTCTAACTGCCCATGTTTGGAACTTCCTTTTTCATTTTCCATTTTACATGTGCAAGCCCCAGAGTAGGATGTTGGAACTATTAGGCAAAAGATTTGCTTCAGGTTTTATTCTTAAAGTAGTTTAGTAGGCCTCTGTTGTCATCATGATACTGTATGTCTAGGTGATCAATTTTATATGCTTTGATTATTCTAGTAATAAATGGTGTTAAACGTGGCGAATAACTCAGATGGTGAAGTTATGTCCAGTGGTAGTTGAGGAGAGTGTTGGAATATCATTATTATGGTGGAGACCGGATAACATACCAGGTCTGGGAGGATACTTGAAATCTTTGAGAAAATGGATTCTTGAGTATCGGAAAGGAACACTTCAACAAAAGATGCGGTCACTAGGATGTAGAGAACTTGAAATTTGTACAATTCTCACTTCTGTCTCGACATTAAAAGAAAAGGTAACCTGACTAGGAGATTCAGCAGGGAAACATAACTCGTGTTATTGCTTTGCTTTTCTTTGAGTTAGCTTACTTTTTTAGAGGCCGAGGGCCATCTTCAGTTCCGAAATCCAATTCCCTACAGCCAAGGGAACTTTGTGTCTTTTTTTACTTCATCACCGGAGCTTGATAGGCTTATCATTTGTGAGCAATATCAATGCTCGAATACCAAATTAGGAGGTTTTGTTCTCAGTATTAATCTAGTCATCTGTTGTGCTGGTACTTTGAGTTATTGTTCAAAATGGTTTCCACGACGATTAGCAGTTTTAGGTTAGATGTTGCCTTGCAAGCAGTAGTTTCATAGTTTTTATAATCACAGGCCAATTAGAAGGTAAATTATCGTCTTCCAAGTCAGCGGGTGGCTAGGCAAGACAAACGAGAAACATTCACTAGTTTACTTCATAATTGAAAAAAAAAAACCACTTCATACGACCAAATATGAATTGAAGATTTTAACTATTGATCGCGCAGAACAATCATGAAACATAGGCAAGATGTATTGACATTGCTTTATCATAAAACAGAGGTTTGATCTTATTTCTCATATAAACTCAGGAACTGAATCCCATTTAATTTTATTTCTTGATATAAATGAGGCAGCCTTGCTAATTGAAACGTTTAAGATTCTGCAACAGGATTTTTATTCTAGTTTCAAGTTTGTAGAGGCCGTTTACTGAGGATTTGGTGGGCGGCCATTGGCTGCTAAGACCCTTACACCCCATTCTAGGAGCTCTTTGCTAGTATCAATCACCTCAATGAAGCAAAGACAATTTCTCGTCTTTCCTGTTGCTGTTTCAATAAGCTCCTCCTCACAATTGAACTAACACTGACTTACAATTCTCAATTTCACTGAAGCAGCCCATTCTGCAATTAGGAGTTCAAACCCTGACCTTTTTTGTCCAGCAATTGCCATCCCAATTGTGGATTGCATCGACGAAACCCGAGTAGTTCCAGTTCTTGATACGATTGTACGGCCCATCATGGATTTCAACTTCTATGGTGTATCCACCATTGTTTATAACGAAGATGGTACTCTTTTGTCCACACCGCAGCATAGTCGACACAGCTTGTGTTGTCATCTGCAAATCGGATCGCTATCAGCTGTACGGCCAGTAACCTTATAAAGTAATTCTTCAAAGGGATTACATTTATAGATAGGACAATATAAATTTGCATGCCAGTTACTGATGGATTGAATGACAACAGTATTAAGTGCTCACCTGAAAGCTCCCATCGACAATGCAAGCAATCACCCTATTATATGGCAGGGACTGTGCATAGCCAGGTGTTGCACCTACAGACCACCCTATTGAACCATATTGAATCTGAAATTCATACCCACAACACCAAGTTTTATACCTTTTTTATGTCTCAGAAAAGTCGAAATTAAGATAAATGACATTAGGCCTTTTGATCCTATACAGTACACACGTCCTTCTGGTAACTTGAGTTTCTGGCAATGAAACCAGGAGTCTCCTGTCTCAGCAACCACAGCTGTGCTCCCTGAGACATTTTCTGTATGTGTTGAGAGAGTATATAATTTGGCTTACGTTTGAGAGGATGCCCCTCCTGTAGTTTTTATATGCAGTTGTATTCCTGTGAAGCCTTTTGGCAAGTGCAGGAAAAGAAAGTCCTCCATTGGTACAGACCCGAAAGCAGGTCCATGAGCATCTACAACACTATCAGGCTGCACAATGATTGGCTTCTATGTCTCGAGGAGGAGTGAGTATCCAACGGAGCTGTAGTCATTGAAGATAGGGACGACAAATATGTATGCATCTGCGGATTCCACAATTTCAGAACAAAAGGCTGTGCTCACATGCAGCTCCTTGCAACAACACAAGCACATACACGTCGTGACCTTCCATGTCCATCAGCTGCATACCCTGCATTGAGCTCATTGCAACAACTAATGTTGGTGAGCCCTGGCTCGGCAACAAGATGATCAAGAAGTGCAAGGTTAAAGTCGCGGGGCACGGAGAAAACATCGGTAATGCCTATTGTACAAGCCTGCTTGCAAGGTGACGACCAGGGTACTGGCTTTGGGAAGGGCAAGAGCATGAGAAGGAGAGTGTGTTGTTGTTTGAGTTGCTACCGAAGTTTGAACGTCTTTGAGCAGTTGGATCTGTCACCATTCTAAGTTGCCGTTTGTTTCTGTAGTGTAAAAATACTTTTAAAGAAATTTGAATTTTTTTTAAATTAGTTTTTTTTAGATGTTTTTAGATATTTTAATATATTAATATTAAAAATAAATTTTAAAAAATAAAAAATATTATTTTAAAATACTTTCAAATAAAAAATACTTTTAAAAAACAATAATATATAGGTTTGTAAAATAATGTTGTGGCATTTTTAGCAAGGATTAGTTTAATAATGTACACGCAAAGCAAGTCAAAACAAAATCTGATTTAATATAATTATATAGTAGGTGTTTTAGTGATAAGAATTTGGAACCAAGAAGTTTGTTCATAGCCATTAACTTCAGGGCCCGTAAAATTAGTCGAGTTGCGTCCAAACTGGCCCGGACATCCACGTTAATCTAAAAAAAAAATCTGATTTAATATCTATTGCTATTTATCTTAGAAAAAACCAATCATCAATTTTTTTAAAAAAAAAATCAAATCATCACATTGTTTATTTGCTAATAAATTAAGTAATAGTATTAGTGTGTGTTTGTCATTGCATTTGTAATTGTGTTTAATTTGAAAAAATATTAAATTAATTTTTTTAGTATTTTTCATATAGTTTTGATGTATTAATATAAAAAATTAAAAAAAAATTATTTTAATATATTTTAAATTTTTTTAAAAAAAGTACTATGTATCATAATATTAAACAAACATGTAGTATTGACATCTAGGGGTATGTTGCAAATATCCTAGGATTTATCTAAGATTTATTCGGTCATTAGTTAATTATGCTCTATGTTTCTGTATTATCGGGTTTTAATAAGTTAAGTTTCTCAACTACTAATAGTCTAATATAATTAATAAATCCCTTTACTTTATATTATTTTAATATTCAAGTCACTTAACCTGAGAGAACGGTTACGTGGACAATGCATCACTTTAAGAGCATGAGACATGTAAAAAAACAAAAGTTGATTAAAAGTTCAAAAGAAATATTAAAAAATCAAATAAAAAGTCTTTTTTTGCCATATTTTTTATCTATTACTAGAAATATATTTTTTAAATTTTTTATTTACATAGGAATTTTTTTAATTAATTAAAAAATACAAATAAATAAAAGAAAATATTTTTTTGTTAATTTTTTTTATTAATTTATACTGGATTTATTTTTTAATAATTTATTTATTTTTATTTTATTTTTCTAGATTTTATTTTAATTTTCAAAGCCAAATAAGACTGTCAAGAAAAAATATTTTATATAAAATCATAAAATCTCAAACACATAAAAAATAAATTGAAAAATCACGCCTATGAAAACAAAACACGAATTGAATCAAGTACGTTTCATCAATTAAATCAATAATTTTATCCTCCATTGATGAAGTAAAAAAATAAACGTTTTTTTTTTAATAAAGTAAAACATTTTAAAAAAAAACACTTTCAATATGATAAATAAATAAATAAGTAGATAAAATCATTAACAATTATAAAAAAAATAATAAATCCAGCATTTATTAATAAAAAAACAACATCGTTTATTTTTTTATTAAAAAATAAAAAATTAAGAAAAAAAATGAATTTTGATACATCAAACTGTTATTCCTAGTCACACTAGATGTGTGTCACGCTTTCAATGTGACACGTCATTAGCTTAACTGGTCTGTTAGATTAAAGAGATCAAACATTAATATAATATATAGTAGAGGGATTCCGTTAATTATGTTAGTAATAAAAGAATCCAACTAATCAAGATCCTAATAATATAGAAGAATGTTGGGTGCTTGTCAAGACCAAATTGACAAAAATTAGGTGCCTCCATTTTGATTTGTTCTTGTGCTTGGAGTTCGGGTTTTTTTAAACAACTATAAATTATACGGATAATTAAGGTAATTAACTCTAAACTAAAATAAAATATAAGATTTCAAGCACTATATATGCCAACAGGATGGTACAAACTAAAATAAAATATAATTAATTCTAAACTAAAATAAAAATGGTGTCCAGAGATAATTTGACTTTTTAATATAAATTAATGTTTTTTATTATTATTAATGTGGATGTCCGGACCAGTTTGCGTGCACCTTGACTAATTTTACAAACTCTAAAGTTAACGATTATATAAACTTTCAGTAATCATCATATTAACAATTACATTGCTTGAATTACTAAAACTTGAGAAACTAATGTTTTCTTTAATACTATAGATTGGAGATCCATCCTTTTTTAATTTGTGGTGCAAATGCAATGCAAAAATGCAGTGCCTCCTGCTAAGTCACTTGTGGTGCATTAATTTTAAAACGTGCGCGAAGTTGGCTATTGCTGTCAGTAGAGTTATTCTGATGATTGTATTTTAAATATATTTTATTTGAAAATATATTAAAATAATATATTTTTTATTTTAAAAAAATTAAATTAAAGAAAATAATATATAAAATTTAAATTATTTTTAAAATATTTTTAAAACATAAAAATAATAAGGTTATTAATAGCAAAAAGATTTTGGTTGTTGGTCCTTAACCTGCTGATCCTTTAGATTTCAGAGCTGTTCAATTAGGGGTTTTTGACTTTTGGATAGATGGTTTTTTTTTTATTAATATGAATGTCCGGGTCAATTTATATGTATTTTGATTAATTTTACTGATTTCAAAGTTAATGACTATGTAAGCTTCCAATGACCTTGAAAAAACTCAAACTCGTGACCATTGAAAAGTAAACTTAAAACCTGACCAGTTGAGCTAACTCTCGTGGTTATACAATTCTTTCTTTTTATTATTAACGTGAATGTCCGGGTTAGTTTACGCGCACCTCAACTAATCTCACGGTCACATGGTTATACTATTCTTTTTTTTTATTATTTACGTGGGGTGTCCGGGCCAGCTTACGCGCACCACGACTATTCCCCACGGCCCACTGGACATCCTGCAAGCTCAGGAGCAGGTAAGGCACCGCGGGGGTGACAGGCGTGCATATAGAGAGTCGAACCCGGGACGGGGGCGGAACAAGTCCACGATTAACCACAGCAGCTAGACCCTCAAGTGCTACTATTCTTAATTGCTCCTGTTGTGTCTAGCATAGCAAAACTGCACTGTATCTCTCTGTTTTCTTTTTTCTTTTCTTTTTTGTGTGATAAACACTGTTGAGTGATTTACATGGTGTGAACGGGATACGATGTTTCTATTCTTCAAAAGGTTTTGGAATGAATTCATGTGCTATTTGCTGCTAGGATCTAAATGAATAAGATATATAGAACATAAAATTAACCCACGGATTTAGGATGTCAGGAAGGCACTGCTATTGGGGGAAATCCGACAGATTTACTGAATGTTTTCCCATGCATTCAGTGAACTATCATTACCGAACTGCAGAATACAGAATATGTTTTCAGAAATTCAGTGAAAAAACTTCCCAAAAACAGACTGTAATGCCTTCTTCCCCTTCAGGCAATCAAGAATTTGCCCAAGTTACTTAGACAGATAAATTCATAAGATTTAGTCCGAATTTATATTATACATTCATTGCAATCCGTGACTCCTTACCCTTTTGTTTTGATTGCTGCATGTTGAAAGCCTGAGATGATCAAGGTGCTTGGTATCATTGCTCTCAAAACCAGTGATTAGTATGTCTTCACCCATAAGAGAGGATCTTAGAACTTGAATTCATAATTTATGAAACTCTCCCATTCTATAGAATTGAATATACTTAACTCTCTATTGTTTGAGACTACCCATGCCAATCTTCTTTAGCTCTTGAAATGCATGTGTGGTCTCAGCATCAAAACCACCTGCGAACTGAATGTTTTGACATAAAGGTTAGTAAGACAGGTAAAATCTCAAAAATGAGCTTGAGGGAATTCAATGTTTACCTGGTGTACACGATAGGCAAATCTAGCTCCTTGAAGCAGAAGATTCTCTTCTCCTGAGCATTCATTAAGCTGCAGCTCTTTAGTTATCCTTTTCAAGTAATCCTTGGCTAGCCTCAAAGAACTTAATTTCATCTGTTAACAATATCGAGACTGTTAGTTGGAGCTGTGTCTCTGATTTCTTATTGGGAGTCCATTTTAAAGTTGTTTTCTTGGTAATATTTGTGTAAAAATGTTGGCAGATATAGGAAACCCTTCTTTGGAGTTCTTCAAGATGAATCCATTACGAGATGCAATATGCAAAATCTAGAAAATGCAGTGGGGGGCACCAAATTATCTGCATAAAATTTTTCGAGTGGCCACCAGATTTTTCTATCACTTGAAATTTCACTTATGAGAAGCCATTTTTCTATTCCGCTACTTCGATTCTAGAGAATGCAGGAGGCTAGACCATCATGTTTATCATGCTTTTTTGCTGAGAATCTTTTCTGGTGTTATTCATATTACCAAATGACGCACTTCAATCCCTTTAAATGGGAAGAAGCAGTTTCCTTTATAAAACACGTGAACTTCAGTTTATTTCTGTAAATGTCAAAAGTTTTGGCCTGTCAAGTTGTTGTTCTAATTTTCTATTAATTGATGATAATTTTGTTGGCAAGGTATTGTCATGAGTTGAAATATCATGCTTCGAGGTGAAAACCAGCTACATGTTACCTGATCAGGCTTCAAGGTAAAAATAAGCTACATGCTACCTACCTGACCGATCAACCCTGTGTTCAGCAACCATTCCCATGGGATCTGAAGATCCCTGTATCTCTTGATCATGCTCTCTCTAGTCCTTTCTGTATTGTTTACACTTCGCTCCAACCTGTAAATTTGATGTTTGATCATGTCATTAATTCATGGTATTGAGTAAAAACAGGGAGTTACTGCAATTTAGTTTGTACATGCTCGCCTGTCTTGCAATGCTTGCATTCTTCCCAGGGCTCGGATCAAAGGCTCTTTTTTATTGTCCTGGAATGATGAAACTTCAGACTCGAGGTTTATTAGGTCTCGGTAGTTGAAAGCAGCTTCTCGCAAAGCATCTGCTTTTCGTTCTGGCCATTGTGGGAAATGCTTCAATACTGCCCTTTCGTCAACCAAAGATGATAATTCATCATCCAGCCATTTCACAAATGCCTTAACATCAGATATTTCTTTGAAGGCTGCAGACTCCACTTCTTTGATTAGGAAATTGATAAATTCCTTCTGTTTTTCCACATCCGATTTTATCTAGCCAATGAGCATGCATTTTGTCATCAGTGAGTAACAATTTGTTAAAACAATGAGAAGAGAAGTTTGCAACTAACTTACAGCAGAAAGATAAGTGGAACGATTCTCAATTTCTCCAATCATGCTAGGAGTAAATGCAACCACTGGAATAGCCGCTGAATTGATTCTGTTCTCCATGTGGACATCTCTCCTTGTAACCAAACGATAGAACTCGGCGACTTCTGGCACGCGGCGCACTGTTTTTGACCCAACAGACATCTTCGGTGGCGGAGGTGGAGGTGGTGGTGCTGGTGCTGGTGCTGGTGACAATTTATTGCTGTTCACTTCCTTGGGTGATGAAGGGGCTACAGAAGTAGGCCTTGGTGGTGGATTTGGTACTTTTGCCAGTTTCTCTTTTCTTGATGGTAATTCCTGTATGCTCGGTCTTGGACTTGAATGTTCCTCACTCACTTTGACAAAATCTGATTGTTTCTGCAGAAATACATCAGTTTTGCTGCTGTCAATGGGGTTCTGTAACTTCTTCCAAAGCATGGATTTTCTCTCATTGTCGTGTGCTTTGAGTGAACTTATCTGTGCTTTTAGACGAACTACTTCCTGTTGTAATTCCTGATTTTCTTTCTCCAGAGAATCAGTCCTTAGCAGAGCAGCTTCGACTTCTTTCTTGAGGTAGATGATCAATGATTCATCCTCTTCTTTCCGCATTTTACTCTCTCGTTCTGCTTTCATCAAAATAATAACAGAAGAAGATTGGAGTCGCATTCAATAGCTAGATCCTTCCCCTTTTATTTAATGATCTTACTTTTGAAGCAAGGTATTCTCACCTAAGCCTGAAGAGTGATGCTCAATAGAATACCCCTTAGTATGCTTAGAAATGGCACTCCAGGCATGCCGAACATGGTATCCTGGGCAGGGTATTTCTGACTTTTTGTGAACCAGAAATTGTGATTTGTTATACTTCCCTCTTTTGCAATTTGCAGTGTAGGTGAGGAGTTTTCTTTGATTTGCTGGCTATAGTTGTCCCTAGGAAGTTATGTTAGGTGCAACATTAAATTCTCAGGTCAAATTTAACTCTTTCCTCTATTTTATTTCGCATTATTGATTGTATATGAAGTTCATTTACCCTTGACATCCTGATAGAATTCCATTTTCTTGCTGTGGCATAAGCTGTTAGGCTTCATCAATCCAAGTTATAACATCACTTGCATATCTTGCACGTTGTGCTGTGAGGCATAGCACGAAGCAGCAATTGAGATATGACTGATTGCAAACTCCCAACTGCCCATGTGTGAACTTCCTTTTCTACTCTCCATTGTACATGTGTAAGCCCCAGAGTGGGATGGTGGAACTATCAGGTCAAACCAGGTTTCAATTCTGAATTCTTCTCGTGTTGATCTCCATGAACTTTTCTAGAGGTCTTGATCGCACTGCATTGCGTTTGTTATTCTTTGCTTGTCAAGCAACGTGGAAAGTAAAAAAGAGCTGGGAAATGAAGCACAGTAAAGATGCCGACAGTAGTTCATTAAAGAAAAGAAAAGGCAATGATAAATACAGCCTACCAGAATAAGTTTTTCGTCTTTTACTTTGTTTTTTTTCCCCTTACTTTTAAAGGAAAATGGATGGCAGCTATGCTTCAGGTTTTGTTCTTGAAGTAGCCTGCCCTTTCGTAGGCCTTGGTTCTATGTCATGATACAGTATGTCTACAGGTTTTATTCCTGAAGTAGCTTGCCCTCTCAGAGGCGTTGATTGTAAAATGTTACAAGGGTTAAATTAGCGATTATACGAGTTAAAAGTAAAGAATATCTCTGATGGTGAAGTTTTATTTCCTGTGGTAGTTGAAGAGATGGAGAATGTTAGAATATCACCATTTTGGTAGAGACCGGAGAAGATGTACCGGGTTTATGAGGGATCCTGATAAAAATCTTTGTAAGACAATTCTACAGTAATAGAAAGGAACATCTAAGCGCAATCACTATAATGTACTTCTGCCTCAACGTTAAGAGAAAAAGTAGTCCGACCAGGAGCTGCAGGAGCTTGGTGTTGCTTTGATTTTCTTCAAGTCAGCTTTTCTTTTTCTTTTTCTTTTTTTTTAGGAGGCCCCATAGCCATCATTGGTTCGTAAATCGAATTCCCTATTACTTGCTGATGACTTGAGAAGCGTTGGAAGGATGGTGTGGGCAAAATGTGTCCTGTTTATAATAGCATGATTTGAGCCACAAGATCTTGATGGGCAATTCATTTGTGAACTATATTGATGCCCGAAGACCAAAGGAAGTTCTGTGTCTTGTATTTATCTACTGTATTATTGGTGCTTTCTGTCATTGTTCTCCTATAAAAGTCTCCTCCATTAATGGCTGGCTTAAGTAAGCATGATTGCCTTGCAAATAGTAGTTTGTATAGTTTTTTACTTCACGTGTGAGAAGGTAAAATATCACCTTCCAAATCGGTGGGTGGCTAGGCAAAAACAAAAAAGAAACATTCACAAGTCTCTGTCTCTCTCAATTTTTTTTTCCCTTAAAAACTATTCTTGCGCTAATTTTATTTGTTTTTTTCCCTTAAAAACCATACAGGTAATCCTTAAAGAAGAAGAAGAAGAAGGTTAATGAATCTACTGCTCTCAATTTCACTAATCAATCCCACAGTTAGGAATTGAACACTCTGACCTTTTTGTACAGCATTTTCCATGTCCATTATGGAGAGCATCAACTAAACCTGTGTAGTTACAGTTCTTGATTACATTGTAAGGCCTACCATGGATTTCAACTTCTATGGTGTATCCACCATTGTATATTTGAGAGATGATGCTCTTTTGTTCGATTGCATCATCGCAGAAACATCTTGCGCTGTCATCTGAAAACACGAATTCTATTAGCTGTACGCATGTAACATTACACAACGCATTTTCTTTTTTCTTTTCTTTTTTTTTCATTTTCATGTATGCTAGTTGTGTATATTTTTATTTTTTATAAAAAAAATTGTATATGTATGTTTTTTCAATATATTTTTGTAATTTAAAAAATATAAGTTCAAATAAAAAAAATTAAGCATATATATAATTAAATAAATCGAGAACTGTATATACGAATGAATAAATAAAAAGTTATTAATGATATCTAAAAATAAAATTTAAAAAATAAAGAAACAAGTGTAGATCAATTTTTTTATTAAAATAATTTTTCTATTTAAGCAAACGATAATAGAAATAGACACACAAATTAAATTGATCGAATAAAATAACAGGGGGGAAATAGCATCATGCAAGGTTGCGCATATTATAAATATTATCTGAAAAATAAAATTTTTATTTTCAAAAATAAATTTCATCCATACAAAAGAAAAAAAATTATAGATGAAAAACTCTTTAAATTTAAATGCATAATTAAAAAAAATATCGCCATTAAGAGGCTTTCCAAATAAAATGAAATAGAGAAGAGGTACTAATTTAAATATAAATTAAAAAAAAACCATAAAAAAGAATTAGAAAAAAAAAAAGAGCAAAGGTCAAGCATCGTTGGGCTGGGCCTGGCAAGCCCGCACAATTGGACCCTTAATTTTTTTGTTTGCAATTGTGGCAAACGAGTTTGCCCAAAACTTTTTTGAAAAAAATAAAACAGACAACACGCTATTTGATTTACCCAGATTCAGGCCACTGTGGTGGCTGAGAAATCAAGGTTTAAGTTTTTTTTTACCCAGAAATCTGTTTTTCAACTTATTTTTGACTTAAAATACCTTTAAAACATTGTAAGAGTTATGAAAAACATATCTATGGCCTCAAAAAACCTGAAAAGCTGCTCCAAAAACCGAAATAAACTCGAATCTAAAAATCAATTTGAACTCATATTTGTTTTGTCACGAACTTTAAAAGTAAAAAAACACCTAATATGAACTCTCCTTATCAAATGTAACCATTTGACACAAATATAATTTATTTTAGTGGTCTAAATCAGTGTTAATGACACTTTCTCTCTCTACCATCAGAATATGGCAACCCTTCTCTCTCCTCTCTTAACCAGGAACTGAAAAATAACAAAAATGAACTTTTTAACCAAAATCGAATTGGAAAAATATTGATGTACTGAAATTGTATAATTTACCTGATTTTTAAAGTTCAAGAAACAAAGTGCATCTTTTGTGAAAATTATGATATGTCACCCATATTTGATGCATTTTTTCATTTCGATCCTTATTTTTTCAATACCACTTTCCCATAAGAAATTAAAATCAATTGACCTTCAATTAAAACTAAATCGCTGGAAAAAAATTGAGAATCAAATTGAAAAAACATGAAATTTTACATAACTCATCCACAGTAATAGGTGAGATGATGAACAATTGAGCCTTGCATAGTAAAAAACTCACACCTTTTAAAGTAATACTTAATAATAAGACCATTATATGGCTAGTAACTTTATAAAGTAATGCTAATTGTATAGAGGGATCATATATGCATCCTCGATGAATATTTCAATGAATCTTTAGGTTTTTTTTCTTATTGGTTATAGATTGGACTTGTATTTTGTGGTTAAGGTTATTTGCAAAACAAAAAATTTGATGCTTAAGTCAGTTTGGGTTTTTTATTAAGTTGTTAAGCATGTTAGAAAAATGAAAAAGATGAATAGTGTTTTTTTTTATAGGTCTTGGGATATGGTAAGTTTTTATATATAAAAAAAATTGTTACATAGATTATCTTTATCTTTCTTAAGAAGAGAGACTAAATTTAGGACGGTACAACTATTTGAAAAAATAATAAATGATTTTTATTGGTTTATAGAATGGCACATAATTAGCAGTGTAGGTTGTCTAATAAAAATGTTTGCGTGAAGACAAGTAAAATTTATGGGATTGTGTGGGAAAAAAAAGAAGAAAGAATTTATGAGATTGTGTACAGAGAAATATAAAAAATATCCATACAACAAAAGAAAGACTATGAGAAAATATGAATAAAAATATGCAAAATAAAATAAAATCTGCACAAAAAAGATCTGCGTTTTTCCCGCAGCTGGGCTGCACCTGAGGACATGCCCAAGTGATTGGGCTGTCCCAGGCAAGCAGCCCAGCTCGCCTGGGCTGTCCTAGGCTAGCGGGCGTCGTGCTCGCCTGGGTTCTGCCCAGGATAGCTGGATCAGGCCTTTTGGTTTATAGTACTGTTTATCATTGGTTTGTAGGCCTTTTGGTTTAGAGTACTGTTTATCAGGCCTTTTGAACAATTAACAATCTAAGAAATAAAATGAAAGGTCTTAATGAAAATTATAAAAGAAAAAATAATGCAAACCAAAAAATACATTAAATGAAAAGAGATCAGGTGGTTCTGAGCCTGGCTCGAAACTACTCTAAAGTAAGGTTGTCAATTCCGTTCTGTTTCATCCGGAATGGCCGAAACATTCCATACCAATTTAAAAAACAAAACAAAACAGAACAAATTTCATCTCATTTTAAATCTCGGTCCGTTCCGGATTTTTCGGCTAAATTCCGTCCAGAACGTTCCGGTTTCATTCCACATGTTCCGTTCCGCTCTTAAAAAGTCATTGAATCAAATTGAACCTTGTTCAATTTAATTAATTAAATCACCCAATTATAAAAAGCTCTTTTTCATTACTATTTTCAATAACAATGATATTAATAATAATATTGAAAATTATTATTA
>Ga0307517_10002142_pt1 | contig 32055 bp, 45 predicted proteins | sample 23_EM_MG_FD_194515 | JGI IMG/M metagenome (GOLD analysis project Ga0307517, IMG submission 194515) | Populus trichocarpa ectomycorrhiza microbial communities from riparian zone in the Pacific Northwest, United States - 23_EM | ecosystem: Host-associated > Plants > Roots > Unclassified | place... | reverse complement strand
CAAACACTATGTCGCTAATGACCAAGAGTTCGAAAGGTGAATTAGACGTCGGTTTATGGCGGAAAACAACTCATAGAATTTCCACCAGGTTTTCGATCAGCAGTTAGTTGAAGTTAGTTGGCAGCTCTGAGAAAATTGTTCAATTTCTCGAATTTAGGCGACCTTAGCGAACGAGCCCTCAGAGAATTATATTTGAAGCCCTTCCAGATCGCCATCAAGAAATCGAATCCATGGGCTCTTATGTCTGCGTAAGTTGTTTCCATAACAGCGATGTCGATGGGTCTGTTTATGCTTCTATAGTTACAACCGAGTCAATGGCCTCCATGTATCCGAGAATAAGAGGTTGTTGGACGATATTTTGAGAAAGGTAGGTCTTTTCAAACTAGCGTTTCTTTTTTCGCTGATAAATTTGTTTAGGAATGGGGCTACGAAGGTCAGTACTCCGCGAATATGTACCTGAATTGCGTCCTGAATGTTCCCCAGGGCTGATCATGAGCGATTGGACTGGGGTTTATAGCACCTCTGAGAGTATCAAAGCAGGATTAGATCTTGAGATGCCGTGAGTCATATTCCAACTTGGGGGGTTATGTTACGAGCTCACCAATTTCTACCCTGTTGTTTCAGTGGCCCATCTATCATGCGAGGCAGAGCTCTTGAGCGAGCCCTGATTGCACAGAAGGTCTCCCTTCGTGACATTGACGAACGAGTATCAAAAGCAAGCATTCATTCCTGCACTTCCCCCAAATTCTCGAAATATCTTATCCTTGTTTAGGTCCTGGGTCTAGTCGAACGTGCCAAAGCGTCTGGTATTCCATTTGATGGGCCCGAAGGTTCCTTAGACACCCCGGAACTTCGCCAACTTCTTCGTACAGCAGCTTCCAATGCGATTGTGCTGCTCAAGAACGACAAGAATATCCTGCCTCTCAGGAACCAGCGCGAGAAAATCGCTGTGATTGGGCCAAACGCGAAATTTGCAATGACTTCAGGAGGAGGATCGGCGAAATTGCTCTCTACCTACGCCGTTTCGCCTCTTGACGGAATCCTGAAAGCAGCAAAGGAAAACGATGCGGAGGTGAAGTATGCTGTTGGGGCGATGACTCACAAATTCCACCCTCTCCTCGATCCCTACATCCAGGATAGAAACGGGCAACCAGGCGCCGACCTTGAATTTTGGAACGAGGCACCCCTGGCAGACTTCATCAACATTTCTCCTGATTTCAGCAAGGAAATCCCTCCTCCTGTTTGGAACACGAGCACCCTAAGCTCCAATTGCGTATTATTGGACGGGATTGTAAGTGCCTATCTTTTTTTCATTGGGTACTCCGATTCACGTTTAACACCTTGATCTAGGATAAAAACAAAGTTAACATACATGGCTTTATTAGGGTAACATCTTTTTCGTTCTTCTAAATTTCATCCTCGCCAATATTTTTGGCAGTACTCTGCCAAGTTTATTCCCGACGAGGACGGCGACTGGGAGTTTGGGCTAAAACTCGCTGGTCGCGGAATTATGTTCCTTGACCACAAGCTTGTTATCGATCTTAGCACAGCTCCATTCAATCCTGATGTTCTCTTTGGTGCCGGAACCCAGGAGGTGCGCTCACTGGTGAAAGACCTGAAAGCGGGTCGGGGATACGATTTGGAAATAAGGATCTCCAATGCGGATTTTGCAACCTACGCTCTTCCTTTTCCGTTCTGGGGCGTTATTCGTGCAGGGGGGATTAAATATATCGACGGCGACGCAGCAATTCAACAAGCCGTAGAACTGGCCAAAGAATCCCATGGTCTGTGGTCTTCATTCATCATTAAAACCTTGGTAAATCACCATTTTCTATTTAGTCGCAGTCTTGATTATTGGATTGAACCACGAGTATGTTTTTGGATACAAGCAATTTAATCTGGCCTAATATGGGACTACCAGCTTGGAGACTGAGGGTTTCGACCGCCCAGATCTGGAGTATGTGTCTTTAGATTCAATGTTGGCAATCTCGAGCATCCTCAACCACATGCAGATTACCAGGGCTTACAAACCGACTCGTGTCCGAAGTGTTGCGCGCCCAGGCAAATACAATCGTCGTTAATCAGTCGGGAACTCCGGTTACAATGCCATGGATTAACGAGGCCTCGACACTCTTGCAGGTAAACCAATAAACATGCAATGGAAAACGCCTCTGAAACAGCTACCTTAGGCTTTCTACGGTGGAAATGAATTAGGGAATGGGCTGGCAGACGTCCTTTTTGGTCGAGTAAACCCATCAGGCAAGCTTCCGTTGACATTCCCGTAAGCCTGGTCCGGTGGTTGGTATGCATACTTTTCTGTCCCGCTTAGAAACCTTTCAGGAAAAGGCTGGAAGATACACCTCCCTTCCCTTCTTTTGGAAACCAGGGCCAAGAATCTGGGAAAATATATTACAACGAAGTATAGAATGTCTTTATCTCCTCCGAATCCGCTCACAGATTTTGTAGGGTATTTTTGTTGGCTACCGCAGCTACGAAGTCCGGAAATTGGCTCCTTTGTTCGCATTCGGGTTTGGCCTCTCTTACACACAGTTTGACTATTCAAACCTCAAGATCACGCCGATAACGACAGAGGGTGAATTTTCTCTCTCTTTCGAGGTTAAAAACACCGGGAACGTCGAAGGACGTGAAATATCGCAAGTCTACATTTCGGATCTACAATCTTCTCTCCCCAGAGCTGGGAAGGAATTGAAAGGGTTTGCAAAGACCTATCTTAAACCCGGAGAAAGCAAGACAATTGAGGTGTCGCTGGATAGAGAAGCACTCGGTTTCTATGATGATCGAAGCATGCATTGGATTGCAGAGGAGGGTATTTTCGATGTTCAGATTGGAGCTTCTTCGGAGGATATTAAGCTCGCTGGGAAGGTGGAGCTCGAAAACACATTCACCTGGACCGGCTTATAGCCCATTGAACCCAGCTAACTCATTTGGATGTAGTTCAGGCGTGAATGGAGTAAAGGGTCGCAAGGGGTGAATGACATGACGGGTGGAAAAACAAAAGATTGGCAGCAATATGAACAAGGTAGCCAAAAATGTACCGAATAAATCATTCCTCTTCAAAGACAAGGTCGATACCTGCATCCCGAGCCGTTTTAATTGCCTCTCTTTCCTTTGACCGCCCAAATTCCATCAAAGCCTCAAGGATGTCCTTCTGACCTGTGGCATGTTCTCAGTGGATGGCCATAACGGCTTTAAGTAGCATTCAGACATACCTTCAAGGTAATGGCTAAGCATTGTGGCAACCTCAGGTCGGATACCTTGTGCCTCGGGAGGCATGTTCGCTGGTAAACGCTCAATGAGTGTCTGTACCATTTCTTGCAGCATGCCAGATGCATCGAGAACATCCTCGTACGTCGGGGCTTCCTCGGACGATTGGCAGAAGTTGGAAAGTATCTCCTTCCATAAACCTTCAACGCATTGAGCACTCCGGCCGATTTCCCATTTATTACCCCCGATGCCCCCAATCTTTAGAACGATAGTGTCATCAGGATTGTGCGCGATGGAGAAACCGTATCCTAATATAAGTTCAGAGTTGGGTTTGGGGCCATAATTGTTGAACAGCTCTTGGCCATGAACTCCAGGTGAGTGGATAACCAGAGAGATAATTGGAGGTGGGGATCCACAAGTTGAATCGCTGTCATCCGGAAAAGTTACAAGCCAAGAGACAGGGTGTCCACGCGCATGATTCAGGGCATCGACACCAGGAATAAGAATAGGTTGTGTGAAAGGAGACGACACAAGTGATGGGGTAGGCGAAAGCAGTGTCGAGGGGAAAGCTCGGGATGAAAGATAGGTCGCACTTGTCAGATATTTTTCCCTGTGAATCTATTAGTACACAATGACTTATGAAAGAGATTTTTGTGGAACAAACCAAGTGAAGAGCTCCCCCCAAAGTGCGTTTTCTTGTGAAATAAACTGTTGACATTGACTCCACTCTTGCCTCCAATCACGCTGTCGATCAAGAGTGGCACCGTATAAGTTTGTGCCCTTGAAAAGTTCCAGTTCAGAATGAGAGAAGTGTAAGGGAGTTCGAAGCTTTTCCGGATTGGGTAGAGTCTGCAGATATTCAGGGTGGAGAAGATGTTTGTGCCCAATAGCACTGCAAATGAATGAGACGACTGCGAAGGTTCTTAACCAGGAGATAAATACCTTTCATTTTCTTGCTCGGCAATCGAGTGTAGTGAAAGATATGTACTGATCCATTGTCGCTCAGTCCAATTCTTGTTGACCTCTAATTCTTCGTTGATTCCAAGTGTCTTGAGGACAGCTCTCTGGGATTGACTTTGGGTAATCACAAGTTCGATTGGACAGGAAACTATGGTTGAATCCTTGGCCAGATCAACTGTCGTGATAACGTGCGACCCAGAAGAATCTATCAATTTTTTGATCAGCCGGAGGACGCCAGGGCGACTCAGGGCGAGCGCTAAACTCTCTCTGGTAAAAGGACGAACGCTGCGCTACCTTGGATAAAGCGTACGTCTGGATGGAATCCACCTCCATGGTCTACAATCCATGATCTAAGCGCTAGATACGATTCGGGAGTCACCATGAGTCGAGGAAATTGGTTAGAATCAGACTTGACAGTGACCACTATCCGGGCCGGTCTTCCACTGGTTATAACTACATTTTGTCCGCCACTTCTGTCAATCCCAGGCTCATGGACCGACTTCCTACGAAACAGCCTCCTCAACTGAGTATGGAAGCTGGACTGCGGGTACACAGGCTGCAGGACTGTTCCGCTTTGAATTCCACTGGTTCAAGCAAGTTTCTTAAGCTTTGATATTGATGACAATCGCTCCACTTCCAAAATAACTGCCCCTTGTGGATTCTTGCTCTTTGCCGATTATCGGTCGAATCTCAATCACGAAGCCACGCGTGCGATCCTAATGCGATCCCCTTCCGTGAGGTTCATTCTCAACACAAATTGTCACACACCTGGATTCTTGAGACACGGCCCCCCTGGCTTCTTATGTCTACAGGTATATATAAGTTACATCCCGTCCATGCCGCAGCTTGATCCCCTCCAAGTAAGATGGTTGACCGTTTACCCGAAGAAAACGAGAAAGCTTCGCGGGAGGATGATGTTGACAGTGTCCCTGTACCCAGCACTCAACCTATTCCAGGATACACCAAGTACATCCAGGTCGAAAATGTCGATTACGCTCTCGCTCTTCAAACTGGTCCCCAACTGACAGTAATGAGCTCGCGATCAATTCAGCTCTTTGCGATCCTTCTTGTCGCTTTTATGGGCTCTCTGTCGAATGGTTTTGATGGCTCAGGTGAACACCATCATTCCCATTCAGGCTTTATGATACTTATTCACATTTTTTCTGGTGGGCAGTCATGAGTGCCGTAAATGGCATGCAGTAAGTTTTGATTATTTTTTGTGCAATCCGTGTCTAACTTTACAGGCAATATCTGGATTATTTCAAGATAGATGGTCAAGATGCTGGAGGCGGTGTTGGCACCACCACAGCAATCATCTTTGGCATTGTAAGCAGTTTGGCTCTAAATTGTTATATAATTACCTAAAACGCGACTCAGTATTCAATAGGCAGCATTGCCGGTGTTTTGGTTGCGGGACCCGTTACCGATAACTTTGGACGTCGAGGCGGGATGGTAAGTCATAATTTTGACCTTCGATTCGAAATGCTCATTTGCGACTCCTCCGTACAGGCTCTTGGAAGCTTTGTCATCATCATTGGCGAGTAGCTAGCTTGTATACAAGCGACATCAGTCATAACTTCCTTTTTTGCAGGCGCCATCGTTGTCACCATTGCGAAAAATGTCCAATATATCCTGGGTGGAAGGTTTGTCCTTGGATTCGGTGTCGCCATCAGTACAACAGCGGCACCTGCCTATGTTGTTGAAATGTCTCCCCCCCAATGGCGTGGTCGCTTAACTGGATTGTGTGCTTTCCCATCCTCATGCCTTTGTAGTATGTGCTGATACAACTCTTCCAAATTCAGGTATAATAGTACGCCTCGCGCCTCATGAATTTTGGATGATTGCTCATTCGTTACTCGCATAGCATTCTATTATTCCGGATCAATTCTTTGTAGTACGACTGTCCTCTTTGCCTAAATCGCCCGCTGATATCCTTTGCCCCACAGCTGGACTTACCGTTGCAACCGGAAAATTGAATTCTTCGACATCGTGGAGGGTTCCACTTGCTATTCAAATAATTCCAGCCGCCATCCTTCTTTTTTTTTCCTTCTTACTACCCGAGGTTAGTTCGTAACACCTCTGGGTGGATTCTCCTCTGAATGCTGTTGTTATTCAGTCTCCTCGATGGTTGATAGCTGTTGGGCGCAAAGATGAAGCCCGTGCGATCCTCGCAAAGTACCATGGAAATGGCGATCCGCACGCACCTTTGGTTCTCTTGGAGTGGAAAGAGTTTGAAGAGAGTGTCAAACTCGATGCTTCAGACAAGCGCTGGTTAGTGCATCTTGATTGAAAAAACGAAGCAGATATCGTTGATAATATTCAATTTTCATGGTAGGTGGGATTATTCAGAGCTTTTCAACACTCGTAACGCTAGGTACAGGACGTTTATGATGCTTTTAATGGGATTCTTTGGTGTGAGTCATAGCCTGGATACGCCAGTCACATACTGATAATATTTCCCGTTTAGCAATGGTCGGGTAATGGCCTTGGGTATTCGCATATGTAGCTGCTCAGGCACATGTCTAATCATATTTTTTTAGATATTTCCTACCCATTCTTTTTGCGGCAGCTGGTGTAAACAGCCAGAATCAACGCCTCACCTTAAACTTTGCCAACACGATTGTTTCCGCATTTGGAGCATTAATCGGGACGTCCCTTACAGATAAAGGTTCATTCAAGCTTTCTACAGAAGTTTCAATTTGAATTCGACTTTTTTTTCTTCTAAAGTTGGCAGGCGCACGATGTGGTTCTGGGGTACTCTTGGTTGTGCTGGGATGCTGGCCATTGTAACAGGTATGTAAATTCCGAACAATAAATAAAGCTGCCACCGAATGAAGTGGAAAATAGCATGCACTGCAAAGTGGGGATCAAGTGGGGCAAACCCACAAGGAGCAAATGCTGCCATTGCATTTATTTGTGAGTCTCTTTCTATCCTCAACTTCGTGTTGACACAAGTTTTTTATATTCGCTCTGGTTCAGTTTTGTTCGGTTTTGTGTACAGCGTAACTTACACGCCGTTACAAGCGCTGTACCCTGCTGAATGTTTGGATTATAACACACGGTTTGTCCCAGACTCTCTTCCCTTTTTTCGGCTAATCTTGTACCTGATCTACCTTATACTAGTGCTAAGGGTATGGCATTGTAAGTCAATTGCACTCTGACTAAAGATAAATCTTATTCACAATCTTCAAGCTATGCTCTGGCAGTAAGCTGTGCATCCTTCGTAAACACCTACGCTGGCCCCATTGCGCTCAAAAATATTACATGGCGTGTAAGTTATATATATATAACTCTTCCATTTCCTCTGAAGAATGCCCTATCCAGTATTACATTGTATACATCGTGTGGGATCTCGCTGAGTGTCTCGTCATCTGGCTATGTGCAGTAGAGACGAAAGGAAGAACACTGTGAGCAACTTCAGTGTCCGGGCCCCTTTTCTCAACTATCGTCTAACTTTCTGTGATTACTAGCGAGGAACTCAATGAGATCTTCCAGGTAATTATTTTGTATCTCGTCTTGTGAAGCCCGCCTAATTCCAATTCATTCCTGGCAGGATCCACACCCAGTCAGAGCATCCACCACGAAGCACAAGATTGCAATCGTGGACAAGGAGGGTATGAAGGAGGTCATCGTCGCTGGTTGATCTGTAGCATCTACATAGCAGTTTTCATCATTATATATATCCAGTTGCTTCTGAACTTCGACAATTAAGAAACAAAATGGAGTTACATAATTTCCTACAATGTCGTTATCATCCGATAAAGTTTTAGGAGTATGCTTCGTTTCCACCCACTTTCTGCTAAACTTAGATGTGAGGAAGCCAGCATTAAACTTGGTGGAACTGGACGCCGGACATCGGCGTACCAGACTCTAGGTAGTCCGCGCGTCGGATTCCAATCCCTGAGATTGGTTTCGGGGGTTACTTTCAAAATACTTGAAACTGCGTCGCAAGCTTACGATTATGGAGGGCTGAGGTTTGGTAAATTTTAAACAAGCCCAACGACTCGGACGCCGCCATAGGTGGGGAATATTTGCGGAGAATCCGTTAATATTTACGGTTATCTGCCCAGCAGAGAGTCCGAATGGCGGATCAGATTCTTCCAGATTCTTTCGCCAATTTTCTCCATACATTCCAGTTGTTATCACACGGGAAAACGTTATACAGGAGAGGTCCCTAGATATGTATAGATCCTTCTGAAAGATCGAATATTCCGGAATCTACCTTACTTTAAAGTTCAAAACCCGCAGTGTGAAGGACCGTCGCAAACTAAGTTGTATGTCAATCGGTATCCATCTATGACGAAGAGAAAAGAGTCCGACCTGAACTTTCGCAATTGCGAAAAGCTGATCGAAATCGTAACCTATCCTGTCGCTTATGTCACCTACCGGAACCGTTAGCCCTTGAAGGAGTATTCGGGGATGTAAACTCACCACTATTGTGGTACATGGGATCAACAACTGAGATGGACGGGTCAATCGCCTAAACGCTCGTCGTAAAAAAAGGTGCGCACTTGGGCCAGCGCGCTCAAAGACTTGCGTGGCAGGGAAACCTTGTTCATGGAATGACTTGGGAACAATGAAATTAATATAGCCCAATAATTGGGTATAATTCAACCTTACCTGATGATCACTGCAGCAAGCCTGGGGGTAGAGGTAAGGATATTTGCAACTATGTGAAGGAATGAAAGCGAACGGGAGTGATTCCAACATGGAGTTCAGGGCTATAGATGGCTGAGATGTCAGATACTAGTTGCGCGACCTCGGGAGTTCCAATTCTGAATACAAGGTCAAGCTGACGGTAATCAATTATAAATGAGATGGCCCACAGATCCGGTAGGCCAAGCTGAAGGGGTTCGCCAGGCGAACGGTACGCAGTCATGTCGGCCTGCACCATTAATGTTAGGTTTGCTCCAGCTGCTCTAAGCTCGCCTGGAAGTTAATGAATAGGCAAAAGACATTGTCGTACGAAGCCCTATTACTCACGAGCATATGCCTTAGAGCCAAGCAAGCCCTGTTCCTCGCCTGCAAAGAAAGCAAGTTCGACGTTGCTGTGGAATTTGACACCTTTGCGTTTGATGGTTCGAGCGATGGAAAGAACACCAGTGGTACCGGAACCGTCATCATCTCCCCCTGGAGCGCGTGTACTTCCGAAGGATCCACGACTGTCGTAGTGTCCACTGATTAAAACAGTCGCATTGGTATCTGTAGAGGCATTGTACCGGCTAAACAACAAGGGGATTAGCCGGACATCCTGTGAACTACATTGTTGGATAAAACAAACCAAATAACATTGGGTGCGAAGCCAACAAGGAAGGGTACTAGACGGCAGGTGGCTCCAGTATCTTCCACGCGGTCCTTCAACCAATTCGCAGCGGTTAATGCGCCGGTTGAAAAGGAATGCCTCGAGATGATGCCTGACTTTCCGTCCTCGCCTGTAAGGAACCGAATGTCCTTCTGAATCTGGGGAATGGAAATATTGCTAACAATCGCTGCGACCAAAGGGTCAAATTTAAGTTTGGATCGTATTTCCCTCACGAATTGGACAGCAACTTCTGGTACTGGCACATAGTCGACAGGAGTTGTTGGTAAGAGTCTTGATTTCCAAGCGGGTGGGAGGAGGGTGTCGATGATTCTGGCCTTCTCTGGTGAAATGGAGACAAGGGCTGCGGTCGTTGTGCGGTAGTGGATATCGAGTTCAGCGGTTTTCCCCTGTTCGGAGGGTGATATCACCTCTTGCAGTGTTTGGGTATAAAGATTGGGTGTCTGGAGCGAAAGGAACAAATCCTCAAGCACGGATCCAGGTTGCTGTTCTTGCAATGCGTTGTCTATTGCAGCCCTTTCAAGCCACACAAGTGGTCGTCCTGATTGTAGAGCCTGTGAATACGAGTAATGAGCTGAGTCGAGGTGTGTATCCCAGAAGTCCAGACAGGTCGCGTCTGGCACGGTCAGTACGCTGACGGTGCGTCCACCATCTCGGTAGTTTCCAAAGAAATTGCCCGAAAAACAGGAGTTCGATGAGAGGAGAGTCGGACTGAAGGGAGTGACCAGAAGACTGGCCATGATGAATCGAAGAAGGGAGGTCCAACACAGCCACTTATAGTAATGTAAGTATGATGCACTAACGCGTCCGTTTGCTTAACACCACTCATGCGACATTTGACTTAGCTACTCAACGCGTAGGAAATGGGTATACAAATAACCACTGGCTATATTACTTAAAACTAAATCTCCCTTACAGATTCCGCCATCGCGAAGCAGTTGGTTGACAAGATATACGAGAAGAGGAAAGCGGCAGCACTTGAACTCGAGAAGTAAGAGCCGGCGTTTCCACGACACACCAGCTCACAGCATCTTCTATAGGCAAATCCGAGAATGTCACCAGCAAGGGGAGCAGAAGCGTATTAGCCAGATCATTGACCAGCTCGTCGAGATGTTTAACAACACATCAAACCAGCTGCACATCCGGAATGGAGGCCTAATTGGCCTGGCTGGCACCGCCATTGCTCTAGGAGTCGACGTTGCCCCTTACATGGAAAAATTCGTCGGACCTCTACTGGATTGCTTCGTGGATCCAGAGAATAGAATCAGATACTTTTCGGCGGAATGCTTATACAACATTGCGAAGGTATCCAAGGGAGAGGTTTTAGTTTATTTCAATGACATATTCGACGCATTAAGCAAGGTATGTCATGTTAATTCTAGTACAATTTTGTCACCTCACATACTTGCAGCTTGCAGCGGACTCCGAGCTTTCAGTCAAGAACGGAGCCGAACTTTTGGACCGTCTGCTCAAGGACATCGTTGCGGAATCCGCATCTGTCTATATCCCACTATACCCGGAAACTGAAAAACTGTGCGATGAACGCGATGAACCTCAAGGGGTGCTTGTCCCATTACCCGATAGTTCTCTAGGAGAAGAAGCCAAGAAGGCATTTTCCCTGGCTCATTTCATTCCTCTACTTCGTGAACGAATTTACGTTGTCAGCCCTTTTACGAGGAGTTACCTGGTTTCTTGGATCAACGTTCTGGATTCTGTTCCAGAGCTGGAGCTTATCACCTACCTTCCTGAATTTCTCGATGGCCTACTGTAAGCTTTGATTTTGTCTCCATGTTTATATCTTCTAAGATTACTCTTTAGGAAATACCTATCCGATCCAACAGAAGACGTACGCGTTGCCACTGAGAACCTTCTTGCAGATTTCCTTCGAGAATTGCGCGATGTTACATTTGTATCCAGACAATTCGAATTGCACACCAAGTTGAAGACTCCACCCGAATCTGTCCGTCGTGGCGAAGGTGACGGGGAGAAATTACCAGACCTCACATTAGAGAATGCCGAGCGTGCGTTGTATATGTTGGAGAATGATGAACACGACTCTTCTGCGCTGGATAGCCGAGACGACTCTGCGGACGTTGATATGCACGACACTGGAGGTGAGGAGCTTCGCGCCTCCTGATATGAAATTCTCACTGCATTTCAGCTTGGATACCCGGTCAGGGAGTTAGGATCGATTATGCAGCCATTATAGAAATACTGATTCAACAGCTTCACGCCGAAAGTTTGTTCTTTCTATCTCCACTACTTTGAAACTTACGAAAGAATGCTCCCAGATGATGAGATACTACAATCAACAGCATTGAGGTGGTTGGCTGAATTTCTCAGCTTCGTGCACGAGGTCATGGTTCCCTTCACGCCTCGTCTTATTCCAGCCATCCTTCCCAATCTTGCGCATCATGTCGCTATGATCCAATCCGCAGCTATTCGCACCAACAAGCTTCTCCTGAATGTCATTCAGAAGCTTCCAGCTCCACAAGACTCCCCTCCACTAAAAACGGTGCAAGATAAGCCTTCTCTGCCAACTAGACTTTCAAGGTAATGACATTGCCTCTAATTTAAGGAACTCAACACTGACCTCATTGATAGAGATGTTTCTTCACCTGACCCAGTGGCCGATGTCGGCCAGCTGGCTCAAGCCCAAGCTCAGTTACGAACGCGCACAACCAACCCAGATCTCAACTTGACGCCGCGACCGGGCCTTCCACCGGAAATAGCGCCTGCCAGCCGCCCCCATTCCCCGGTTTCGTTCAGCAGCCAGTCTGGTGTCAATGGCAACTCTATGCCTGCTGAGGAGGGCGACCCTTTCGATTATCAAGCAACGGTTAATGAGTTGACAATTCAATTCCTCAGCGAGTTTGAAGAAACTCGAGTTGCGGCATTGAAATGGTTAATCATGTTGCACCAGAAAGCTCCAAAGAAAGTTTGTGATTCTTTGTCATAGTTTCAACCTCCCGGGTCTAACTAATTTCACCTATCTAGATTCTGGCCATGGACGATGGAACTTTCCCTGCTTTACTGAAGACGTTATCAGATAGTTCTGAAGAGGTATGCTCTCTTTCCATACATTTTTATTTGTTGTTGAACCTTATATTTAGGTGATCAAACATGATTTGCAACTATTAGCCCAGATTTCTTCGAGTTCCGAGGAAACATATTTCAAGGCATTTATGGTCAATTTACTTGAGCTCTTCAGCACAGATAGGCGCCTGCTTGAGACACGGGGTAGTTTGATCATTCGCCAACTATGCCTCAACCTCAACACTGAACGGATATACCGGACATTTGCCGAGATTATAGAGAAGGAAGACGCAAGTTTTTTGATTGCCTCGTCGTCAATAAGTAATAAGCTCACGCTTATTGACCAGGACCTAGAGTTTGCTAGTGTTATTGTGCAGAAGCTGAACATAATTCTCATTACATCGCCTGAATTGGCTGATTTCAGGAAGCGGCTGAAGAGCCTGGAAACTCGAGTTAGTCTAGGAATTTATAAATGAAGCTTCCAAACTTACATTCTTTTGACCGGCTAGCAAGATGGCCAAGCTCTCTTCACGACGCTATACAGGTCATGGTGCCACAACGCTGTGGCAGTGTTCTCGCTCTGCCTTCTAGCACAAGCATATGAACATGCTTCGAATCTCCTGCAAATTTTGTGAGAGTAACAGCTGTTGTTGGTGACGATGACTGAAAGAGTGTTCAGTGCCGACCTGGAAATCACTGTCCCAATGCTGGTTCAGGTTGATAAGTTGGTTCAGCTGATTGAATCTCCTGTTTTTACATGTAAGTCTTCCTAGTAATGAATGACCAGGTCCTGAAACACCTTCATAGATCTCCGTTTGCAACTTCTTGAACCAGAGCGATACCCCTACTTATTCAAGTGCCTTTACGGCATCTTGATGCTCTTGCCACAGAGTACAGCCTTTGTCTCCCTACGGAACCGTCTGAATGCTGTCAACTCTGCAGGTTTTTTGCAGATTGCTCCCAAATCGCGAGTAAATCGTTTCAGTCTTCTACCTCTCATTGATTTTTTGTTTGCAGTTCAATAGTCCCTCTTGGGACTCGATCGAAAATCAATCGCGACGAGATTAAATGGCAAGAACTTCTCCTTCATTTCCGGTCTGTCCAAGCAAAACACGAGAAATCAAGGAGGCAGGCTTTAGGAAATGATTCATCACCTATCCTTGGTTTCCCGGACGAAAAAAACAATGATTTGGAGAAGGGGAGATCCACACCTACTGGACGACCGCCGATGCGTAGGCGGGTGACTGGGGACATTACTATGCCTAATAATATTGTCCCAATGCAACCTGCTCCGCCCAGAACTGGTGCGCTGTCACCTTTAAATCCCAAGGCCAGGGTTCCAGGCGCTTTGAATGGGCTCATGGCTTCCAGCACCAATGTACCTTCAAACCTGAATCCTGCGGCTGTTTTGACGCATGCACAGAAGCAACGAAGGCCTCTCGATCTCACGCGGAAATAAGTAACAAACGCTTGTCTCCACTCTTATATGACTGCGACCGGACTGGGACGTTCTACCATCTCGATATCTCCAACGACTCTAACACTTACCTACGAATCTTTGTCGACTATGCCCATTCATTGTGCCCTGTTCATGTCTAATATGATACGATTGATTTCATAGATTGTTGAATGCTAGTCCTGGCTGTAGCTCCTTCATAACCTCGATGTTCCCGGAATTAATAGGTTTCTCTTGATAATGGCAATCTCTTCGTCAGAGAAACCCACATAGCGTTTCACATATTCGTCTACACCCCCATATTTTTCATCAAAATGCTTAAGAAAAGCTTGCATGGTCTCATGGCTTTCATTACACTGTCAGTTGTTTGAGACTTTGAGAAAATGGAATTACTTGCCGACAAGTGAACATATTCAAAGCCGCTTCATTATTTGAAGCGAACAGGGGCTCCTTGGAGAGCCTTGCCATGATCTTCTCTCGTGCTGGTTCTCGGCCCACTCGGGTAAGGGCGTAATCCTTCGAAATGAGCTCATCCTCTACCCCTGCAAGCTAAATCGAAGTCAATGGCGATATGGTAGAGTTTTAAATGCACCGAAGCACCTTCAGAAGGATTGCAGCCATGACACCAGTTCTGTCCTTCCCTGCAGTGCAGTGAAAGAGGCAGCCTTCGTTTGGTTTATCTCTCACATGGCGGAGAATGGTACCAAAGGCATGTCCTCCATGGTCCAAGATTTGCGAATAAAGTTCCAGAAAGGCCTAAATCTACTTCGGCATTTCTTTAATGTTTCATTGAACACCTGAACTAACCTCCGTCTTGCCACTCGCGTATAATTGATATCTCCTAATCACATGTATCAGCCGGTGCGTGAAAAGCCAGAGAGATGCAAACACGTACTTACCTAGCCATCATCTCGGGACTATAGTCTGCAGTTTGAAACACAGGCATGTGGATGATCTCGACGCCGTCGATATCAGGAAGAGGAGTGTTGTACTTTCGGATTTCTGTGTCAGACCGCAGGTCGTATACTCTCGTTATACCTAATTCCTTAAGTTTGACTTTTCCTGCGAAGTCGTGAGTAGGTAAACGCCCTTTGAAGTCACAGTGTTTATACCTTCGTCTGTGATACCGGACAGTTCTGCGGCGCGAAAAAGGTATCCAGGTTTGGTGATTTGACCTTTTTCAGTGGTTGAAGGATAATGTCCAAGATCTCTAACATTAATTACACCATGAAGGGGGACAAAAGGCGGTTTGGAGAGAACGTCTCGGACGTAGTCTGGGTCTAGAGGATCAAGGTCGTGCATGAAGAGCGGTGAACAGGGGCGGCTGTTGTTTAACCGTGACCGATCGGGAGATTTCCTTGTGACCTAAATGGCATACACGAAAGAACCTACCCTAATCTACGAGCACGATGCATCCAAATTTCCAGTCGCGTCGCATCTTTGCCTCAAAAAACGCGTCTAATTCTCATACTCAATCATGGAGTCCGACGGGCCCTCATCTCCAATTGCGATGCCTTCGTCTCTCCCCCCTAGCAGTGCCCCCGATCCAACGAATGGTGGGACACCTCGCCGGCCCATTGCTGATGCTCTCGCCATGGGAGATATCGAAGCCGAGGAAGACAATAACGAAGGCACTGCGAATCGAAAAAGAAAAAGGCCCCGGCAGGTGAATGGAGACGTGCCTATAGTGAAGGACGCTGTTGGAGAAAGTGTTGCCGATAGCTTCGAAACATTCCTCAAAACGTGGGTCCTTCTCATCTTCTCGAATTCCATGTGTAGAATGTCTTTTTAGTTTTACGGAAGAAATTGCACTCGCTGCTACACCAGGTTCGGATGGTGTCGGTCCTGATATGAATGACGGAGAGCTCATTTACATCGAACAAATTCACACCATGCGTGAATATGAATTGACAACACTCTACGTCGATTTCGGGCATCTACTTCAACGGGACGATGTTCTCGCCGATGCAATCCAACGGCAATACTATCGATTCCTTCCATACCTCCGACGCGCCCTGCTCAATCTAGTGACGGAGCATGAGCCAGAGTACCTCAAAATAAACCCGACCGCCGCGACGACAGACTCTGCAAATCTGCAATCGAGGGAATTCAATGTCGCCTTTTACCACCTACCTCTTGTCTCCGGAATTCGTGACTTGCGGACGGACAAGATAGGAACATTGATGAGCATCAGCGGCACCGTTACGCGCACCAGCGAGGTTAGACCTGAATTACTTTTTGGGAGCTTCATCTGCGAAGTCTGTGGTGGTTTGATCCATGACATTGAGCAACAATTCAAGTATACCGAGGTCAGTTGTCTCTGTTCGATGCGCCTACTAGTTTCTTACTTGCTTCACAGCCATCCTTATGTCCCAACCCAACTTGTGGTAATCGAAGTGCATGGCAACTTCAAATCGATACATCCAAGTTTACAGATTGGCAAAAGGTCCGCATCCAAGAAAACCCTTCAGAAATACCAACTGGGTCAATGCCTCGCTCTCTCGATGTTATTCTGCGTTCAGAGATGGTAGAACGAGCTAAGGCCGGTGATAAATGTGTATTTTCTGGTACCTTCATTGTCGTGCCAGATGTCAGCCAACTTGGACTTCCTGGAGGGAATAAAGCAGAGATGCAGCGTGAGGCCAACAAAGGCAACGCCTCCACTGGGGGTGTTGGTGGTAGCGGTGTCACTGGCTTGAAGAGCTTGGGCGTACGCGATCTACAATACAAGACCGCATTCCTTGCCTGTATGGTGAACGATGCGGATGGTCGTGTGGGTACAAGCATTTTTCCTTCCAAATAATGATTCTTGATTTCTTTGGCAGGCTGGCACCAATATTCGAGGAGAAGAAGAATTGGGAGATGAAAGTGGACAAGCGTTCATTCAGACTCTTACCGAACCTGAATTCGAGGAGCTAAAGAGTATGATTGACTCAGATCATATCTATTCCCGACTGGTGGAAAGCATTGCACCAACAGTTTATGGGCATGAAATTGTGAAGAAAGGTCTCCTACTTCAACTGATGGGAGGGGTCCATAAGCAAACACCAGAGGGTATGCATTTGCGAGGGGACATCAACATTTGTATCGTCGGTGATCCTTCAACTTCAAAATCGCAATTTCTCAAGTTAGTTGCCTCGCTATTGTGATGTCGCTAGTTGCTGATATTTTCTCAGATATATTTGCTCCTTCCTGCCACGGGCAGTCTACACTTCAGGCAAAGCTTCATCTGCCGCTGGTTTGACAGCTGCGGTGGTCAAGGACGAAGAAACAGGAGACTTTACGATTGAAGCTGGTGCCCTCATGCTTGCTGACAATGGTATTTGTGCCATTGACGAATTCGACAAAATGGATATCTCGGATCAGGTCGCCATCCACGAAGCTATGGAACAGCAAACCATATCTATTGCCAAGGCTGGCATCCACGCAACCCTGAATGCGCGCACCTCCATCCTAGCCGCCGCCAACCCCGTAGGAGGGAGGTACGACCGAAAAAAGACCTTGCGGGCCAATCTTATGATGAGCGCACCTATTATGAGTCGATTCGATCTCTTCTTCGTTGTCCTTGATGAATGTGACCCACAAACGGACTTGAACATTGCAAAACATATAGTGAATGTCCATCGGTTCCAAGACGAAGCAATCAACCCCGAATTCAGCACCGAAACTCTACAACGGTATATTCGATATGCGAGAACCTTTAACCCCAAGGCAAGAATCCTCCAGGTTTTTGGTCAAATTTGCTTTAACCTTTCTGTAGATGACAAGAGAGGCTGCAGATGTGCTTGTGGAGAAATACAGAATCCTGAGGCAGGACGATGCAACCGGGGCTGGCCGGAATTCATATCGTATTACTGTTCGACAACTCGAAAGTATGATTCGGTTAAGTGAGGCCATTGCCAGAGCTAATTGCACATCCGAGGTGCGTTACACGCTTCCAACCAAAATTTTACATATCGTCCTTAGCTTACCTCTCTAGATTACCCCTGCTTTTGTCCGAGAGGCTTACAGCCTTCTTCGCCAATCTATTATCCATGTTGAACACGATGCTATCGATTTTGACGAGGAGGAGCTGGAAGGCGAACGGCAAAACGACCGACCCAATGTGGATAACGAGGATGCTCAGATCGCGGGTGATGGTACCATGGGGGACGCAGCAGACGAAAGCTCTGTTCCTGTTCGAGTCAACATCGCCGGAAGGCAGGCGGCATTAAGGCCTAGTGGGTCATCGTCTCGTGCCGGCTCTGTCGTTCCTGCAATAGAACCTGCACCTCAACCCAAAAAACGGATGGTCATTAGTCATGATAAGTATATGGAGCTCCAGTCTATGGTGGTCCTTTATTTGTCAGAGCATGAACAGAAAACAGGAAAGGGCCTGGACCGGGAAGAGCTGATAGATTGGTATCTCGAACAAAAGGAAGAAGGGATGCAGGACATCGAGGAATTGGAATACGAGAAAGAGCTCATTGTGAAGTTGTTGAGAAGATTGGTCAAGGTACGAAGTCTCATAAATCACTTGAGATTCGGTATTAACCAAATCATTCAGGAAAATTATTTACTTGAGGTGAAAGGTGACGCGCAGGCATCCATGCTATCAATGGATGAAAGCCAGGAATCATCTGCAGCAGTCGATGGCCAAAATGTGCGTGTGTACTATTACGTTCACCCATCAGTAGACACGGAATCTTCCTTGACTTCGGGATACTAGCTGCAAGTTAAGTACGCTATTTTTCATATGTATTGGATATCCGTGGTGCTTTGATGTTTACTTTTCCTCCCCTCCCTGTTCAATGTGATACCCTTGTAGAAAATAAACCTGTAAATTCATTTATGTAGTTGAACATAAGTAATTAGCCGAATTGAGCATGCTCGGGGTTTGGCCCCAAGCACGTGCCCTCACTCCAACTTCTCAAATGACATTGATATGTTAACAAGACGGGTATGAACCTCAAGGATTTCCCATTATACCCAGTTCTAAGCCTCGACCTGCTGATACCTGCCTCGAGGATAGAAGTCATCCGGGTTGCTACTCAAGACTAGGCCCGAATTCGCCCCTGTTAACACCAACAACTCTTTGGGGGCGTTCCCACATCAATCTAACCGACGTGAATCGACGCGTCAGTTGTACCTTGGGTACAGGAGACCTTTTTATTTGAAGTGTAATGCTTAACGGGGCCAACACGTTGATAGTGCCAACCCTCCTTCCCACTGGGTCCTTGCAGTTCGCCGAAATCCCAGACGATGGCCGCGCTCAGGACGTCATTGACACTCTTCTGGAAATTGATGGGTTGAAAGAGGAAATTTTAGGTGGTCTGGAAAACTTGGGATGGGCCCTACAAAGTATACGGATGGAGCGTAGTGGTCGGCCATGGGAGGAGGATGAACTTACGGTGCTTGGAGACGGTTTGTCCAGCGTCCATCTGAAAGTCAGAATGAAGGATTGAAGTGGATTCTATTTAGGTATCGTTCAGCTAGACACGCCCATTGCCCCAATTATTGCGCACCACAACCAGCAGGCAGAAACTACCGAGCGTCATTTCTCCTCGTTTCCAATGACTGGGCATCTTCATAACCCCGCAATTCGACTTGTATCTCTTCATCCTCTTCTCTCAATCCTCTTCTCATTTCAACGGGTGCCGGAAATATACGACGGGTTTGAATACAAGTTATACATCTCCCACTTAACAACCGTCGCAGAAGTTATTGACCGCATCATCGGAGAGCTTGGCTTAACAAAATCATTACCCATACCTGGTGCAGGTAATCTGGAGTATGTGGTTGAAGAAGTTTGGGTGCACGGAGCTGATGAAAGTACGTGATTATTTTTCTGAACTCGATTGTCCATCTCATCTCATGTGTTGTAGGCATGTCGAGACTTCCTTCATCAACATTTCTTTCCCAGATTCTCGGATTTCCCTTCTCTCCGAATCCTTTTCAAATGGCTGCCAAGCGGCAATTTCGATTTTGCGTACCAGATGAATGGTATAGACGATCCAAGCCTAAAGGGCTTTCGCCTGCCGCCCCCTCCGAGTCTACTATAAGGTGCCTGGCAGCACTTCAAGAAGAAGACGGTGATGAAGATAATGACGAGGGTACCGCCAAAATAGGTAACCCGAATCTTTCTCCATCGCAGCAAAATGTTGCAAAAACGATGGAACAACGAGGTCTTGTGACCCAAGGCCGCCTCTCCAGTATATTCGATGGATGGCTCAAACCAACATCTCCAACCTCTTCATCACGAACCAGTGCTGTAATGTCGTCCCAAAATAGGAAGAGTGTTAGCGAACCAACGCTGGTCAATCAAACGACCACCTTTTCTGGAAGCAGCCCTTCCGGATCTGATGCCAGCGATGGCGAAAATGAGGACGAATTTGAGAGTGGTTTTGAGGAAATGTTGGTAAGCCCTCGATCTGCACCAAAAAAAATGCGCTCTTGATTCCTTATCGCTATCGTAATTCTTAGAACGATTTGGGCCTGAAAGACGCAAAACGTTCTGCCATGCACGCACTGCCTCTGGAACGTAAGAAATATCTCCTTCACGAGAACCGTCAATTTAAGGCCCGCATCCAACACCCTCCCTCAAATGGAGCTCATGCGACATATTCTGCGTCATATGGCCCATCCAGCGCTGCAGCGTTGCTTCCAAAACTCGTGCCACAGTTGACGGGAGATGCGGGCCTTATTCGTCGACTTTCAATCGTTGGTTGGGGCTCTATCACTGCCACGGCTCCCCCTGTCACATCTTCTGACCTCGTCGACACCAGTGGGGAATTTAACAACTCAAGCTCTCCAGCAAATTCCAGAGTCGCCAAGTCTTTTCTAGATGAACTGCCGCCACTTCAACCTCAAAGCACAGGAAGTATGTGGAGTAGTTGGTGGACATCTTCTGGGGGCGAAAAGCCTTCCAGCTCTGATAAAGATTCCACACAAGAGTCAGCCAAATCAGTTCAATGGTACATTGATGGTCTTCGGATGAGGAAAGCTCCTGACATGAAACTCGTCAAACATTTAATCACCTTACGTGTCCACCTTTCAACGGCAAAACTGACCTTCGTCCAGGAATTCGTAGGAGCAGAAAGGGGCTTAATTGCTTTGGGGACCTTACTAGCGAACCTTGTTGGCAAAGGAGGCAAGAAGAAAAACCTCAACGAAGTCGAAACCACAGTTCTTCTGGAGGTTCTTAAATGTCTGCGAGTTCTGTTGAACACATCAGTGTGTCGTGTTGTTTATTCCCTGGAATTGTACTAATTATTCCCATCGATAGCCTGGTTTTGATGCACTGTTGTTGTCACCAAACGTTGTTACTCATATATCATACGCTCTCCGTGCCTCTCTTAGAGGTCACACTCTCGCGTCAGAGCTCCTGGCTGCAATTTGCATGCTTTCCGTTGTGGACGGCCATAAAGCAGTTTTGGCCGCACTTTCGGATTTCCGTATCGCCTATGATGAAGATTTTCGTTTTGAAGGCCTGCTATTGTCTCTCCGGCTTCCTGATGTTGATTTCGATGACGACAGTGATAACGGTATTGGCTTTGGTAACGAAGAAGAGGGTGTATGGGAGGCTCGAATAGCGACCATGACCTTGATCAATGCGCTTACAAATTGCCCAGAAATTTTGGAGGATCGAATGTTACTTCGTGAAGAATTTACTCGGAGAGGTTTGAACGAGCTGATAGTTGTGAGTTGTGCCTTCAGCCACCTACTCGCACACTCGCTCACACTACCATGTTGAAATAGGCTCTGCGATATATCAAGCCGCCGGACGCACTCTTGACGCAACTTAATGTATACACCGAGGAAAAATATGAAGACGAGGAAGATATGCGGGAAAGAGCGAAAACTCTTATGCATCAGTTCAAACGAGGACACGAACGCTCTCGTTCAGAATCAGAAGTGGCACTCCAGGATTTAATCCAGTTGGCAAAACAGCACGGCGAGCTCTATCCCACCATGCTGGACATCCTCAAGAATTACGGCCAAATTCTTCAGAGGGACGTTGGGTTGTAAGAACGTTCCAGATCTTTCTTCCACATGGTCTCAAGCCCTGATTTTAGGCAACTCAAAGCCGATCTGTTTACTATCCTCGATCGTTTCGTGGAGCAAGCAGCTATGCTTGATACTTTGTAGGTCTCTGTCATGCTCCTCATCGACAACTACCAACTATTTCTTCACTTTCAGTGACGACGGTTGGCGAGTCTTCCTGAAACGATTTGCCACCTCTGTCCAACATATCACGGGGCAAGAGGTTGAGGTTAAAGCTCTGGGGGAAACGAGCTCCAGTGATATCGTTGAGCAAGAACTAGAATCTCTCAGGCTCAAGGTCGAAGAACTCAGCGATGAGGTAAATGTGTTCAATATCGTATGGCGTTCTTCCCTGATCTCCTCGTATTTAGCGAACAGAATTGCGTAAGGAACTTAACCACCAAGTCGCCGAAGTGAACACCTTGAAGTCTCTGCCACTTGGGTTCCAAGTTCCAAGTTCCAACCATACACGCAAGGCAGGACCTGAGGTAAACCCTTTGGTTTCCTTGTACGGACACCTTATTCATTGACTATCTTGTAAAGCAAAATTTCCATGGTCTTGTCCAACGGCTTGTTTTGAAGGAGAAACAAGTTCTCCAACTTCAGACAGAGATCGACCACTATAAAGCACAAAACCCAGGAGATGGACGAGAAGCTGTATGTACTATCTCGCAAAATATACCCCGTGGCGCTCACCAGCTTTATTTAGGACGAACGCGCGAAAAGAGAGCGAGATAGGATCAAATGGAATACCTTGATGGAAGAAATCACTAAGCACAAGAGCAAGGTTGGCATATTTGCTAACCCTTGACACTCTAATTCTAACTATTTTGCTAGATCACTGAACTCGAGCAGGCCTTACTCATCAAGGACAAAGAAACAGTTTACTTAAAACGAGCTCTTGAGTCTGTATACACGAGGTTCATGTCAAGGGAAGAAGTCCGAGACGGTGCAAAAGCAGCGGAAATTGATGCACAGCTCATTGCGAACCGAACGATAGAACGGCTGACGGAAAAGGATGAAAAAATTATATCGTTGAACAATGAAATATCTGATCTCAAGGCTCGGCTGGCTTCCAAGCCGAAGACAGAACAGGAATTCAAAGCAAAGTCTCCTCCACCGCCTCCTCCACCAGTGAGGCCAAGAAAGTTGTCCGCAGCTTCCTTGAACCCGTTCAACTCTTCGTCACCCGTCTCAGCGCCTCCGCCCCCACCTCCGCCCCCGCCCCCACCCCCGATGCCATCGTCCTCACCTCACATTTCAATGCCAAGCTCTCCAGCCTCATCACCTCCACCTCCACCTCCACCCCCTCCACCGCCATCAAACCCTGTATTTTTCAGTGTGAGCCCAAGTAACGCGCCGCCGCCGCCACCGCCGCCACCGCCACCGCCGCCGCCTCCCAGTATCCCCCTTTCTCCGCCTACGGGGCCTTCACCGCCTCCACCCCTCATAGGCTTTCCAGGTATCCCATCTCCCCCTCCACCTCCTCCCTCGGCGTTCAAAATTGGCAACAAGCTGAAAATCACTCGACCAGCAAAGAAGATGAAACCTTTCTTTTGGAATAAACTCAACAATACACCAACGACGATGGCGACTGTGTGGAATGATTTGCCATCCCACATTCAATTGGATCTGTCTGATTTGGAATCCACGTTCATCATTGATGACGCCCCATCTACACCATCCCAACTCTTGAGTTCAAAGAAGCAAACAGTTACAACGCTCTTGGACATTACGCGAGCGAATAACGTTGGTATGTCAGGTCTACCAGGTTTTTTCGCCCCGGCGTGACTTATTGCCAATTAGCTATCATGCTATCCAGAATTAAGATGGATTATCCTCAAATTCGCAAATCCATAGTAGAGATAGACGATGAGAGATTATCGATCGATGACCTCAAGGCACTCAGTAAACAACTTCCAACTTCAGAAGAGGTGTGCCGTGAATTTCCTTGGATTCGAGCTTGTTTGAAAACTATTTTAGGTGGAACGCATAAAATCCTTTGAAGATGTTAATAAACTCGCCAAGGCAGATCAATATTTTCATCAAGTGAGTCCTCCGGAATTATATATCAGCTTCCTTTTCAAATACACCCATGGAAGATCATGACGATTCCGCGCCTCTCAGGGCGTCTCGAATGCATGCAATACCGTCGGAAGCTCGATTTGGATATCGAAGAAGTTCGTCCAGACTTGAATATCCTCCGGAATGTGTCGCGTGAGCTGCGGGGATCAGTGAAATTCAAGCAAACTCTTCAAGTATGATGCCCTCGTTTGTCAGGCCGGGGCCTTTTTTGACAATGTGTCAGGTTGTATTGGTGCTCGGCAACACTCTCAATGGCTCAACCTTCCGTGGAGGCGCTCGAGGCTTCCAACTTGACTCCCTACTCAAGGTATGCAACACCATGACCCTCCCTAAGCCTGCTGATAATATTATCGTAGTTGAAGGAGACCAGGACGGCTAAGGGTGGCCCTGAATGCCCTACGCTGCTGCATTATTTAGCACGAGTCCTGATGCGCAAAGACCCTTCGCTGATGACCTTTATCGATGAGCTTCCTAGTCTAGAAGCGGCTGCTCGTGGTATCTGTTTTTTGTCTTGTCGACCCGAAAATACTGAACTGATTGTGTAACCAGTCTCAGTTCAAACCACTCTGCAGACGGTATATAGTTTAGTAGCAGGTCAAGTACACGTGAAGGAGGAGATCGAGCATCATCGTCAATCAAAGGACAAGCCTTCCAACGATCGCTTTGTTCAAGTCATGCAGGTGTGTCCAAATAACTTTGTATGAAAGGTTCAGGTAGCTAAATTTTGAGTGTTAGACGTTCCTTGTTGCAAAAGGACCGAGTATCAATGCATTAAAACATATGGGAATGGCGATAGACAAGGAGCTCAAGGGTCTCCTGGCTTACTACGGAGAGAATCCCGACTCGCCGGAGGCCCCAAAACCAGAAGACTTCTTTGGATTGATCGCTTCTTTCTCGTCGTCTCTTCAGGTAAGAATAGAGTGTTGAAATTTCGATCTTTGCCATTCTCACACAACGTAGAAATGTGCCCTGGAAGTTCACGATGCAGAAGTCAAACTCAATAAACCCACGCCTGTGTTGTCATATAATGTTGAACCTCCTGCCGAGATTACACCCGATCCAGTAAGTGTCTTTCCATCACGTTACAATTTCATTTCCATAACCCTATCTTTCTCAGACGATTAAAGCGGGCAAAGAGACGGCAACGCCGCAAGGATCCCAAGGTTATGCTGGGAATCTCTCAGTAGGGCGCGGAGATCTCGATCATGCCATTCGTAGCATGAGAGAAGGGAAACGTAGAAACCGACCAGCGCGACCCCTTAGCAAGATATTTTTGGATGGAACTAGCGGTGGAGGAAGACCACAGAGCCGATACTTTGACTGAATCCACCGCACCAATGATCCGAATATATATGTATCATTATATTTCATTCAATGTACATTTTAATTAGACACATTTTACTGTACACCAATAATCATCATCGTGGAGCCATAAGAGCATACGAATTCTCCCAATATTGATTAAAGTAATAAAATGTACAGCGGTAACGGTGATGTATATCTACAGATGAAGATGAGGTGATAAGGAAGAAGGTAATAATATATGCTGTAGTTTGGATGTAGTTGCAAGATGCATAAAATATGTGTGTGTATAAAGACCAGAACTGCATAGCAGGAGACATGGGATATAGACAGGAACAAAGAATAAAACTCCATCAACGCCGCTTATCCACAGGAATTGACATCCGAACAGGGCTGATGCTCATAGCGCCTAATGACTCTCCAAGACCATCGTCGTCGTCTCTCCTTCCTGCTGGCCGTTTAGATCCTGGGATGTCCAGTAACCCTGAGGATGCACCGATCGTCCAGCGCTCTGAACTGTCGTCATAATTTGTAGGTTCTTTTCCGTCGTCGTCGTCGTCGTCGTCGTCCTCTTCTTCCTCATCGTCATCATCATCATCAATGGCAACAGATGACCATTCTCTGTAAACCCCTTGTATGAATACATTGGATTTCGGCAGTCGATATGGGTCGAACGGGAAGAATGTATTCAGCTCGGCATTCGCTGGCTCGTACAGGATCTTGGTGTGCAACAAAGTCATAGAGGTCGAGAGGCTCTCTCGGCGTGATGATGACATGGCTGCGGGTGCCGAAGTCGTGGAAGTAGAGGATACAGAGAAGTCTGCACGTTTGTTTGACTCGAGGATGGTATAGCAATAAACAAAATCCGTCGCTTGTGCTACGCGTGCGAATTGCGTGACAACATTTGGCGAGCAGACCTTGAGTGGGTTTAGAACCGACGACACTACCCGCTTCAAAACTGCGATTTCTGGCATCCATTTATCTTTGCCAACCGATCCCCCCTTGATTTGGCCCACTGTCGGGCCCACACCAAGGTCCAGGTCCAAGTCTAACTCATCATCATCGTCGCCCCCCACCAGATCTCTCCACCTGAAGCAGAAAATCAAAAACACAGCCTGCGCTACAGCATAAAAGACGGAGTGCTGCCCAGAAGCCAGAATGGCGCCGATCGTGGCAGAAACGTTGCTTGAACTGGGCATTGAGCCAGTTCCAGATCCAAATCCCATACCAGCACGGAGGTCTGCTTCTACACCCTCTAAATGCGACCTTAGGTATTCACAAAGCACCGCCGTGACGCGGCGTGTGCCTTCGCGGTCGACAAATGTCGCCCGGCTGACGAAGCTCCCGATATAGGAGGCCGCAGCAGCGCGCGTAAGTTCGGGTGTCATTGTGTGTGCATGCGCGTTGAGATGTTCGCCGCTGTTATTTTCGCCATCGGGATTGGAAGGGGCGAGTTGAGCTGTAGGTCCGCCGACGGTGGAGGGCATTATCGCACGGTCGACGAGCATGCCTTGGAAGACATCTGCGAATTCAGGGTCGAGGGACGCGTACCAGAAGACAAGGAATTGAGTATAGCGCGATTTGAAGGTACGCAAGATTGTGCGGTCAAATATGGAGAGAAGCGAATGAAATTGAGTGCGTAGAGTTGTGGTATCGCTCCGTCGAGTTTCCTTGGGAGATGTGGTTGGAAGTGTTGTCTTAGGTGCAAGATTACTGAGGATTGGCGATTGTGTATATGGTGGTCCAGGTATTATACCTTCGAGAGGTGGCAGTGGTGGCAACTGCAGAGGCGACATTATTGGTAAGTCTAAACCATTGCTACTGAATGATCTCGACCTGTCGAAATGCTCGAATAAAAGCATCAGGATGGCATCGAGCTTCTTCACCATTTCTTGAATGTGCTTCACGTTAGTCGGTAACTCGATATGGCGGTTCAAATCCTCTTCATCCAGGCCGCCCGCATCAGAGGAGAGATCACTAAAATCATCTCCTTCTTCGTCGTCGGATCCATCTGAATCGGACGAAGGTTCTTGGCCCAGGACGACATCGAAAGGATCGAGTTCAAAAACTTCATGTTCATCGGGACCATCTCCATCTTCCTCGAGTTCTTCTAGTTCAATTTGAATCTCAACCTTGAAGGATAATTAGCAATATATCTTAATGTTCGATTCTTGACTTACATCTATTTGAATAGCACGATCGACGATGGTTGCAAGAATTTTATCAGACAACTCGGGACAATAACTTGATACCCTTAGAATATTTCGAATGAACGTGGTCTGTGAAACTTGATTCTGCCGTTTATGCGGAAAGTGGCGGATGAGGAGTGGCTGAAGAGTTGAGGGAAGCGTAGGCACAAGGGTAAGCACATGTTGTAGGAGGTAGTGCAGTCTGTCGTATATGATTCGGCGAGTAAGAGGAGTGCTTGATGTTGAAGGCATGCTTGAATCAAGAGCTTGAAGTCCTGATTCTATACACACAGTGAGCTAGAATTGGTACGACAGACAAATTTGCTTACGATACGTGAAACCCTGTGCAATTTTGGCCAGTACAAGAGATAGGTATTCTGGCCTTGCACTAATCAACATTCCAATAAATTCCGTATATGATTTCACAGTGGCGCTGTCGAGAGTCGTCCAGGGCATGTTTACAATGGCATCAACAAGCACAGAGTGCGTCCTCTCTAGACGAGATACAACGTGAGAAAGGGCAAGGAGCCAGAGTCGGATCTGAGCAGTGTCAACCCGTTCTGATTGCCGTGAAGGATTCGAGGTTATGTTGAACTGGGCGACGAGCTCGTCGAAAGCATCGGATACACCCTAGATTGCCGTTTATTGGTCGTCTGCCAAAACATTTAACAAACTTGAGGACGCACATTTGCTTTTTGTTGGAGGGCATTGGAGACGACAGAGAGATACATGTCGCGCTTGAAAGTCTCGACTTGTTTTACACGCGAATTAGTCGCGATGGGGCGGCGAATGAGGAGGTTTGTAGAAGCAGCAGTGGCCTTGGATTTTTTTGGCGGCATCTTGGAAGTCTCTGGCTTGATTGTAGTTTGTGGAGGCTCTATTTTGCGGGAGACAGGGCCAGCCTTGGGCGCTCTGTGGTTGAACTGGGAAAGCCGCGAATGGGGGTCCATGGTGACTTGTAACTTTACAATTTTGTAACAAGTCCGGCTCCGCGCTAATTTAATGTGTGATTAGGTCAGCGACTATATCTCACTGTCTGACTAGATCACCACTACAACAATGTCTAGCGCCACGGCATTTTCGTCTGCCCATCGACTCTATGTCAAGTCATTATATAGGCGGTACTTGAAGAATACGCTCGACTGGACTATCAGACGCGACATCTGGCGAGGGCAGGCCATGCAAATCCGCGCCGAGTTTGAATCCAATCGGTGAGAACTTTGTCGGGGAATCCTGGAGAAAGGCTCAAGATATTTGATCAGGAACGTGTATGATCCACGAGCATTGGCGCAAATTTTGGAGAGAGCAGAGGCACGACTAGCAGAGATGAAGCACCCTGACCCCGTCATCCGTGAGTCGCTCCGAGTTGTTTTATGGTTACAATTGCTCAATCGGGAAACAGCACCGTTGGCACCTGGAGGTACAAAATGGTTCGTTTTCTTTTGTGATCTTCCATAAATTTTTGCTGACAACAATTGGACAGGGAACGAAACATTCCAGTATGTAATTGTGTACTTGTTCGGACTGCTGCTGACCACGGTGCAGCCCAGTATGGAGCCTGTGTACGACCACGAGGCGAACCCACATCACTAGAAGTAGAATCACATGACTGTAGTTGTGGAATACTATACAAGTTACTCCCTTTGCTCGCTTCTTCTCCTTCATCCTCTTTATGAATTATATTCGCGGCGCTGTCAACGCGATCAGTGCCCCGTACCAGTACTACAAGGATCTACCTCCCATTAACCCATCCACGCTTACCGGTGCCATCGACGTCATCGTTATTCAGCGTCCAACAGACAACGGCGATACCGAACTCGTATGTTCTCCCTTCCACGTTCGCTTTGGGAAATGGCAGGTATTGCGTCCTTCAGAGAAAAGAGTTAACCTGTTCGTCAATGGAAACCCCATCCCTTTCAATATGAAGATCGGGGAGGCAGGCGAAGCCTTCTTCGTATTCGAGACGGATGAGGACGTGCCCGCGGATCTCATCACCTCACCTATTCTCCAAGCTACGATACCTAGTACGGAGGAGAATCAAGATACAGTCGAAGAACCTGTCGATACAGAGTACCTTGGCCCAAAGCTAGGCGAAGAAAAGAGTGCTCAAGCACCCGAAGACGAAGCTTTGAACAAACTAGTCGATGAACACATTGTCGAGCCTGATTTTCTTGATCTCGATGGTCGACCACGCGAAGAGGACACCATGGAAGACGTACGCACTACTCCGAAACAAACCTACAAGATTCCAAAGTCTCTAAGAAAAAGTGGGTCAAGGGCGACAATAAACCAGGCCTCTGCGCTCTCGTTGCCGTCTCCGCCACCCTCCAGAGATGAACGATCCCATACCCCGGATATGAAAGAACAGGATAAGCGTGTCGATGCTGCCCTAAAGGCGTTGGGTACCAACTCACATGTCCCCGAGGTAGATTATCATGATGGTATGTGAATCCGACCCTTTGATTCGCCTTCGATTTAAATCCTATATAGACGTCGCCCTTGACATGGAGGGATATAAACAAGGCTATCACGACCGTGAACGTTCCGACAAGACCATTCGTTCATCTTCCGACTCAACCTCTCAATCCAACCCTGACCACCTCTTCGAGTTTCCACGACACCCTTCATCTTCCACTCTCAAGCCAAGCCTCTCCACCCCTCTCTCGCATACACACTCCACCTTCCCCGTAGATACGCCATACGAATCGTCTCCCCCATCCTCCCCCTCAGAATCAGCGTCATCCTCACCTCCTGCATCACCACCACAACCTTTCCCATTCCGTGCGACATCCGAACCTCCTCCCGACTTAGAAAATGACAATGATACCAGCTCTATTCTGACATTATCTGCGCAGCATGGACACAGACACCCGCAATTGCAACTTGGAATACCCGTGGAGTATTCTTGGGAGTGGGGTGCATTTCCTCAGCCTTCGCCGATGAAGGCGTCTTTTGGGAAGGGTGGACGTTTAGAATTGCCCACGGGCCCATGGGGTTCTGGAGGTAGCGGCAGCAATAGAAAGAGCAGGATGGGCTTTGGCGAGCGGAAAGGTCGCTTGGGGCCTATGGCGCTGCCGCCAGTTATAGCCGGCAGCACAGACGCTGAGAGTGAAGAGGCAACGCATGAACGGAGACACGGACGACAGACTGGAGGTGTTGGGCGAAGTAAATCGGTGCCACCAAATTATTTGGGGAGTCCGACAAGGAAAGGGCGAAGGGGGAGTCGCGAATATAGAGAATATGAAGACGTTGGTGAGGAGGAGGAAGAGGAAGAGGAGGGGGGGCCGCCATGGGAGGAAGAGAAGGTCGACGAAGACGTGGCCACAAAACGGGAAGAAGATTCGGAAAGGAGGAATGAGACCAGTATATTTGGAGCTGGAGGAACGCTGAGTGCAAGCCGTGAAGACCTTACGATGTTCGTGCTCAGCATTGAAGGAAGGAAGATTGGGTTCCAGCTGAGTCTAATACCCCCAGAAGGAGACGAGGACACCGTTTCTCTGGATGAGGCAAAGGGCAGGCGGGGAATTGACAACTCGAGGACAAAAGAGCGACCACAAGACGAGGTTGAGGCCGCCCGACTCTTCGACCGTTATTGCGTCGATTGGGCCAGGTTTATGGATGATGAAATCGTTGTTCATGACCAACGACTCATCATCAGATGGGCTGGGAATCAGTTCGTTCTTTTCCCGTTATTAACGGCCGACACTTCTGACATTCCACCTGTAGGTATATCACAAGAAAAGACGGCTCACCCCTGATGGATGCGCTTGTCGTCTGGCGGAACTCATCCTTACAGAAACAAGCTTCAGGAGACGCACTTCGGCCAGTTTCACCTCCCCCTCCTCTTTCGGAAACGTCTGTGACAGATTTGCAACGACAAGAACAACAATTTATCGACGACCGATCAACGAGAGAGGACCACAAATATCACGGGCGATCAAAGTCAGAACCTCCCAGTGAATTTGAAAAGCGACAAGCTGAAGAGGATGATAAGAAGGCTGCAATGGATTCAACAGGTCACAATCAAGGACAAGGGGGTGTCAAGAAACCGACATCATCCTCCTGGGTGCAATGGTGGAGTCGTAGTCGTCAAAAAAAGGTTTTGGTTTCCGGAAATGCGCAAGTACTTGATCCTGTACGTTTTCTTCCTCCCAAAGACCCATTTTCTCTTACCGTCTTCCCTCAGGCACATGATTTGTCAACTGCATCCCTCCCACTGCCACCTAAACAGCAATCGCCCCTCGACGAGAAGTCGAAGGCTTCATCTTCAAACCTTGTGAAGACCAGCAGTGCACCTTCCACACCTGTGCAGCTTGCCGCCGATGCCCCACGATTACCGGAACAGGAGACGACACCAACGCGGCCCGCTGCTCCGCCCGCAAAGCCAGCGCCCAATAAGAAATTTGCGAAAACATTGCGATTGACCTCAGATCAGCTGGTATGTTGTATTATCCTCGTTT